>ENA-UZWU01000050-UZWU01000050.1-metagenome-genome-assembly--contig:-Day-4--1m-contig-50_pt1 | contig 35593 bp, 40 predicted proteins | sample MGYA00260345_ERZ794905 | MGnify/ENA metagenome assembly ERZ794905
GAATAGTTAATTAGATCTTTGTAAGTATCTTCAAGGGATTCATAGTTAGGATTATTGCCAGATTCGAGTAGTGAAGTTGCCCTCATTACTTTACCAAGGATTACATCATGAATAGTATCAACACCTCTACGATAATGCATCGATTGAGTTACGTTGGAACCATCACTTTGATAATCTTGAGATTTTTTGGTTTGCATTTCTGCACATTCTTTTAAAACTACTAAGCTTTCTTTCATATCATTTCCTTTATAATATAGTTATTATAACACAGTTTACTGCAAAAGTAAACAATTATTTTACTTTTTTTACAATTAATGGGTTATTTTCCATTCTTTATTTTTCCACTCATATCTGTTATAGAATGAGTATTCGTTTGAATCTTCAGGATTTATAAAGATCATTAAGTGATCAGGCCAACCCATCCAAGTTTGATTAAGTTTTATATCAGTAAATCTTTGTAGCATGATTGGAACGTTTCCTGGATTACCAGTTACTTTTATTTCTACTGGCAATCCATCCGGATCGATCACATCTTTATATTCTCTTACATCATCCTTCCATCCTAATATATCTATAAGGAAAAGCTCAGCGGCATGGCCTCTACGAGTTTGACGAATTAAATCCTCGTAAGTTCTACCACTCATTTTGAATGAAGTATTAGTTGCTATTTTTTTAGCTTCGTTTGTAGCTCTATCATGAAGCTCAATAGTGTTTATATCGTTTAAGTTAAAATTTATCATTTGTAAAATATATGGTTCTCAATAGTTATGACTCTAGTTAAATGATCAGCCCAATATGGATATACATAATCTGCATGATACCAAAGCGCACCGCTTGTAATATCTACAGTTTTTTGATTTAATACCATATCAGCTATTCTAATCGATTCAACCCACGTTTGTGAATCTTTCGGTTCATCTGATTTTCCATCGCAATACCAACTAAATTGGCACATTCCTCTTACTGGCACTTTTGCACCAGTCCAAGATTCGTAATATGCTTTTGATTGATATACCACATCGCATATATTTTCCGGAAATTGTAAATCTTCTACTCTGTTAAGAGTTACATTAGCTACAGCTATTTTTCCTGCAAGTGGTTGATTACCAGCTTCAAAATAAATGTTTTGTGCTAAACAAAGTCTATCACCATTTTCGTCGAATCCATAAGCCTTTTGAGCAGCAAATGCTAGTATCAAAGGTAAACATACAATAAATGTAATTTTTCCTATGTTTTTGTGAAATAGTTTTTCCATAATATACTCCTATATATTTTTACTGAATACGAACTCTATTGCTCTTTCAGCTTCTTTATCTATTGGTCTTTTTAAGTACCAATTGCCACATTCGGCGTCCAGATCTCTTATAATGTATTCAACTTCTTTAGCAGTAATAGGATAACCTTTAGCTATAGCATTACCTGCAATTGAAACCATGAGCTGGTAGAGAGCATAGTACCATCCATCATTTAGGCGTTTATACTCTTCAATCTTTTTTTGATTAACAAATGGACAATCTTTATATCCAGTCCATGTGTAATTTTTGTTATTTAATTGGTTTTTTCTGTGGTCCATTAGACCTTGTCTTATTGCTGGTGGAAGTTTATCAAAGAAGCTTCCATCTTGAACTACATATCTATGTTGTTCCATAAGCATTGAAGGGTCCAATAGTTTCCCTTCGTTTTTATATATGAAATTATGAGCACCTTCATATTTAGCTGGTATATAATACATACGAGATAAATCTTTAGTTTGAGCATCACCTATTTCACCTAACTCTTTATTTAAAGCAAACCAAAAATGCTTGATTTCTTCTTTATTAACATAACGAGTTAATGGAAATACCAATCTAAATTTTGGTAATTCTACAGTAGAAGATGCAGTACTATACTTAATGTGATAGTATTTATTCCATGGTTCTTCGTTAACCTCAACATCTACATCAACTGCACACCAGCCAGCCCATGCAACTACACCGTCATTACAACGAGTAGCATCTTTTTTATAGATTGCAGGACTAATGAGAGGTGCATCCTTCTTAGTGGGATACTTAGTACTCTCTGATAGTTTGAATAATACAGCTTCAAACTCATCAAAAGAATCATAATCCATTCTTTGATGAGTTTTATTATCGTATATATTATTAAATATCGTTAAACTTGCCATGGTTTCCTGTATGACTTGGAGCAGTCCAGCCTTCTGGCTTGATTAAATCTGGAACTCCAAGTGGGTTTGGTCGAGTAGGTTTTTTACCAACTTCTTTATTCATATTAGCTTCAAGTACAGCATCCCATGCTTTATATGGATCTACTCCAAAAGCATCAAGTGTTCCAATTGCTACTACACATAAATCAATAAGACCATCAACAATTTCTTCAGCATCATTATTAGTTAATGCGGCTTGTGTTTCCATTAGTTCTTCTTTTAGAAAATCAACTCTAAACTCAAGAAACTTTTTTAATTTCTCTGGATTACTATCAACCCATTGTCTTGTTAGATATTTAGCTTGCATTATGTGAATATCTTTTACCCAATCTTTGCTCATTATACAATAATTCCTGAATCTGATGTTGCTGCTGATAAGTCAATTGAACTTGTAGCATTAGCATGTTGTTTAACTAAATCACCTACTGGTTCAACCATAAACATTACGAATTTTTGATCAATTTCAAATCCATCTTCAGCTTTAGTATATGGCATAAAAGGCATAAACCCTAGTTTACCTTCACCAGCTGGAATAAGAACGATTGCATCCTTAAGTATAATTGTGTCAGTATCGACACCGTTTAGGTCTACATTTGCGATGAGTTCTTCACCTGATGTTAACCTGATTAATTTTATATTTTTCATTTTTTCTCCATATATGGTATATTATAACACAGTTTTGTGTAAATGTAAACTACTTTATGCAAAAAAATCATTTAAAGTAGCAATCTCTTTAGAGGACCAACCTATAGCGTCTAAGACAGGTTCGATCGCATCTAGAAAAGTCTTTTGGAATTGTAGGTCATAATCAATATACCTATGTAATCCAAACTCTTCTGGCAAATACTCAGGGAAACTAATTACATTTTCCTTAAGGACATTTGGCGTTTTTAGATAGACGAATTTAATCTTTTCGCCATTTCCAATTGGTTGATGCTTTTTTTGTAATGATAAATCTACAAGCATCTTGTTGTATAGTAACCCACCTCTAGCATGAATTGGAGTACCTTTTTTATAGATCAATTGATTGTCTTTAAAAGACTTAATGTTTGTAATTCCACGAGGGAATGCAATTTGATCTGGTGGTAGAGTCTTAAAGTATGTTTTAAATTGATCTATAGATTTCTGTACTTGTTTTTCAGATCCTAGAACAATCTCTTTAAATATCGCTTTAAGAGCATCTCTACACGGCATAGGAGTAGAAGATTTAATAGCTTCAATACCCATAATTTTTAGTTTTGGTTCTGCATAACGAACACCTTCATTGTCTTGGACATTAAGGATATACCTTTTCTTAGCTGTCCATATTCCAACATCGGCAATAACTTCACGACCCATAACCATTTTGTTTTCAATTCCGCCAAGTAGATCAAACAACCTAGAATAATTAGAAGCTAGGATTGGTTCAATCTTATCCTGGCAAACAGCGTCAAGAAAATCAGTAACGTTACTTGGATTAAACTTTTTAACTAAGTCATCTAGGCTAACATACACACTGTCTGTGTCGATTGCAATAACATAATCCTTGGGATTACCTTCTGCTTTAGGGTTAAGCAATCGATTAAGATAATCATTGACTGCTTTTTCTGCCCATCGAATGGTAAGCTGGCCGGTAAGAGTAATTCCTTCTGCGATTCGTTGGTCAAAGAACCTGAAGTACTTGTTGCCCAAAGCACCATAAAGAGAATTAAGGAGAATTTTAATAGCCATTTGCCTATTCTCACTAATTGATATATCCCTTTCGATTCTATATGTGTCTTGTTTGTCATTTTTATCTACCTTTTGTAACTCTTTTTGTGACTTAAGCATTGATTGCTTTATTTCTACACGTTCTGCATATAAGTCACCAATAATTTTTGGTAGAACGCCTTTTTTAGTTGTACTGAAATGTTGACCACCAACTGAAACACATTCATCTTCACTTCTATCTATATTTAAATTGTATTCAATAACATTGTCAACAGTCACGTGAGGAGAAACACTACCTTCTTTAATAGTTTCTGGAGACATATTATATTGCATAATTAGTGATGGGTATAGTGAATTAAGATCAAAAGAAACAACGTTTCTGTGTAATCCAACAATAGGTTCCTTAACGTAACCACCTGGATATGGTGTTTTAATCTTATCTTCAGAGAATGGTATAGCAACTTTATTTGCATAAAGATCACGATAGATAATCGTATCCCATATTGCAGTTGTGCCAAACGTGTCACCATAGTTAACACCACCCTTGTATCCTATTGTCATAGCAAGAGTAATAAGACCAGTTTTATCTTCTATACGATCAACCAGTTCAACGTCTTTGATATTATAATCAATAAACTTTTGATAATCGAATTTGTAAAGACTAAACAAATCACCATGTTCTTCATAGGAAAGTTTCTTTTCACCAAGTACAACATGAGAGATATGATTAAGAGAATACGATTCTTGTGGGCCATAAGAATAGCCAAACTTCTTAAATAATTCAAGATAGTCTAGGTGTTCAATACCACCAATTTCGTATGTTTGCTGCTTTCGGTTAAAAGAATTAATGATTCTTTCGTCAACCATTCCCCATGGAGAAAGTTTCTTGTGAGCAGTAGGAAGTAATTTGTTGATACGATTTACTAGGTATGGAATATCAAAGAATCGACTGTTCCATCCAGTAATCACATCAGGAGTATGAGAAGGCGTAGACCAATGGTCCAAGAACTTCTGCAGAAGCATAGCTTCATTAATGCATTTAATATAAACAACTCTATGAGTTTTCATAAGAGATTTACTTACATCATAATCACCAACACCAAAGACATAATATGTATTATCAATATTATTTTTAAGACAAATAGCAGTAACTTCTTTAGAAGCTTCTTCTGGCTCTGGGAATCCATCATCAGAAGCGACCTCAATATCAATTGTAGTTACATTTATTAAGTTACGATCAAATTCAATCTTACCTGGGAAGTATTCGTTAATAAAAGATGAAATATATCTGGTGTTGCCAAAGATCTTACGACCAGCAACTTCTTTGTTTTGTTGAACCCATTCTTTAGCATCGCGCATTGTGTCGAATCTAATGGGTGCGCATTTTTCTCCTGTTAAAGATGACCAATCACCCTTAGGCGAAGAGACAAATAACGTAGGAGCGTATTTGATTTTATGGCTAACTTTCTTACCGTTTTCATAACCTCTATAGAGGATCATGTTTCCGTATCGAGTAACGTTAGTGTAAAAGTTCATAGGGCAATTTTTCCATAATGTAGATATATATTATAACACAGTTAGCTAAGAAAGTAAAGGATTATTTTCAATATATTGATAAAAAATGAGGGGAGTATTTCATCCCCTCGATGTTGCGTCAGACTAAATACCAAATTGATTTGAAGCTATCCATACTAACATTGGTGCAGTGCCTAAGCATACAAATGTTATTAATACAGGCTCCATAATTCGGTATAAGGTCTTAGCGATTTCTTGATGTGATGCCATATAGGCTTTTAATACACTCATCATTAATCTCCAGTAAAAAGTTTTTAACTATCTACTGAGTTTTCGCTAATTGAAGATCTATTCTTGAATAAATCTTTTCTTCGTTGATGCCCCAGCAGACCCTATTTCGATCTTCCTAGGACGCCTTTCCTCTGGAACTTCTACTCTGGCATTCACCACGAGTATACCATTCTTAAGATTAGCACCGTCTATTACTACAAATTCTGAGAGGCGGAAGCTCTTCTCAAATTTGCGGCTTGATATACCTTTATGTGCATATTCTCTAGAATCTTCGCCATTTTCACCTTTTACTAAAAGAATGCCATCCTTTACCTCAACAGAAATATCCTCTTCTGAGAATCCTGCAACAGCTAGCTCAATAATGAAATTTTCATCATCGACCTTAACAACGTTGTGAGGTGGATAGTTATCTTGAGATCTTCCAGCTGAGTGGATTCTTTCAAGTTCGTTTAGTATCGGTTCAAATCCGATAAACAGAGAACGCGGTACGTTCATAGTATTTCTTACCATTTTTAGTTCCTCCTATTAAATAGCAAGGTTAGTGGATACCGGCCCAATGCCGCATATCTCAGTTATATTTATACATATTAAAACGTTAGTTTTACGTTTGTAACAAAGCTGTAACAAAACTTGTATAAATAGTTATATGCAAAAATATTTAAAAACAAAATTTAAACAATTTCACAAATTAATGAAATCAGGTAGATTGAATAAGATAGCTAATAAAATGCTAGCTTAGTCTTTACTACTGTTTCCAATATTATACTTTGGACATAGATCCCATTGGCTTTTATCTTTAAAAGGTATAACCTTTATTTGCCTAAGAGGAGCAACGTCTTTAGACTGTTCTGGCTCAATGATTGATACCAATCCCCAGTCAGCCAATAACACAGCAATTGTGTTACGTCTTTGAACATCGTTTTCTAGTAAATTACTAGGCTTTCCGTCCAATAAGAATAATTCTTTAAAATGCACAATAAAGTATCTTCCTTGTTTGTGCAATATATGACATGATTGGAATAACTTGTTATCTCTTCTAGAAGCAACACCAATTCTAGTTAGTGTTTCTCTTACTTTGAGAAAGTCATCCGGTTCGTTGAGAGTAATTTCTAGCATCATTTCTGGCTGCCAATTACTTATTTGTTTTAGTTCTTCCACCTTTATAAATCCTTGTTTTCAAATCTTCAATCTGATTAATATTTAATAATGATAAGACAGATTTAGCTTTTTCATTGCTATACCCATAATATTCTTTTATAACGTTCAGATTCTCATCATCTGTGGCTTTAAACCACTTTGAGAATCTTTTCTTCTTTCTTATTATATTTATAAGAAAATCAAATTGAAGGCGCCCATCGAGGTGATGTTGCTTATTCATTTCATTAGCGTAAAGAACAGTGTCTGGAAAATATGATAAACCACGGTTAATCATAAAAGCATTATAATCCTTTTCAGATATATCATCAATCATGATATCTTTCTTTGTAGAATTAATAGCATTTAAATAATCAAACGGATTCATCTTCTCCATACCTCCCACGAGACTCATTACCATCGTAATTAAGTTCGGTGATAGATTTTTGCATCATTTTATAATCTTTATGATCTTCAGCATCTTGTAACTCTTCAAGTTTCTTTTTAGCATCTTGAGTGTAATCAAATATCCATTCGCGAGTTACAATATTATTACTCATTTCAACAACTCTAAAGCGAGTTTCTAGACCATAATGCACTGGATATAAGTGATAAGTTTTTATCATTTGAATTTTACTCCAGCCATTACTTCAGTTAAACATGCAACTGTATTTAGTTCATGGTCAGCAACAAATGCATTCTTATATTGATAATCAGCTAGGATTAATACCAATTGTGGTATAGAAGCTGAATCAACATGATCATTCATGCTATCATAGATCTTACGATAAAGCGCTGCTGGTTCGCTATCCATGTTTTCAGCAACCCATTTACGCACTTGTTTAAAGTTTTTTTCCTTTAAGAACGACATTAAACTATTAATTGACACATCAGACAATTGAACTAATATACCTGAATCAATAGTACCACTTACAGAATATCTTTGTAATTCATTAAGAACCTTACGCCAATCTGGCATATGTTTCATAATCAATTCTGCTAGGATCTGTTTCTCATATTGTACATTGTTCACTTTAAGAATCATTTCACACCGTTCTAGGAATCCAATCGCTAGTGGAGCTGCATTTTTCTTTGAAACATTAAACTCGATTGTAGTACAACGAGAATGTAGTGGTTCAATAATACGATTTTTAAAATTGCATGTAAGTATAAACCTACAATTAGACGAGAATTCTTCAATGAATCCACGCAAAGCTGGTTGAGTTGATTGAGGATTTAAATAATCAGCCTCATCTAATATCACAACTTTATATCCACCCTGTAAAGAAACAGTAGAAGCAAAGTGCTTAATTTTATTTCGAAGTGTATCGATACCAGATTCTTCCGATCCATTAATTAATAGATAGTCAAGATCTAGTTCATTACACAAAGCTTTTGCAGCTGTAGTTTTACCGGTGCCTGCCGTGCCTGTTAAGAGCATGTTTTGCATTTCACCATGTTTTAATACATCGGTAAAATTCTTTTTTAGCTCAGGAGGCAGTATACATTCGGCAATAGTTTTTGGACGATATTTTTCAACCCATAGAAATTCTTCCATTAAAGTACCTCCCAACCTTCAACAGTGTCTAGTCTAAAAGCTCGCCATGCATCTTTGTCTAATGACCAAACAGGAAAAGCTTCCATGTTTTGAGGTTCATAATTGACTTTAGTTGCAACTTTGTTTGCTTCCAAGATTGCTGGATTGAGAGTGCAGGGCATAACTCTAAGTTCCCCTGTATCTATTTTTCGAAAAGTTACTGTGACAGTTCCTTTTTTTAACGCTTCAAGTAGCGCTTTACTTTCATTTGTATTCATAATATATCCTATAATAAAAAATAAGAGTGGGAGCCGAAGCTCCCCTCTAGTTTTGGTTTAAGCTTCTTCAGCTTCTACCACTTCCTCAGCAACTGGAACGTCGCCTTCAGGAGCTTCTTCACCTTTTGGTGCATTAGCTTCTAGGAATTTAACTACTCTTGATCTAAGACCACCAACTGCTTCCAGTTCAGGCCCTTCAAAACCACCTCTTTTAGAACACAAATCAATGATTTGTACCATAGTCGAGATGTCACCTAGAGTGAGTTGAGGTGCTGCTTCTTCAGCAGCTGCGTTTACTTCTTCAGTCATTTTATTTCTCCTTTGCAAAGTAGACTAATTAAGGAAGACCGGTTATCCGCATCTTCCACCTTATCCTCATAACTAATTATGAGAAATTCTTTAATGTATTTATATTTATACATTAAATTCGCTTGTTTTCTCCAAAGCTATAAAATAATTTACAGGAGTTGAACGTGAAACGTTACTCCAATTACTTATTAACTTAGAAGAAATACTAACAAAATAATCACCAGGTAGCAATTTTAAGTTAGCAATATTGATTACAAATTTAAATTCATTCTTGCATTCATTGTCACCATCTAATTCCATGGAAAATGTGTTTGCAGTTGAATCTCTTTCATCCAATACAGTTGCCGTTACGATTCCATTATCACCGGAGATTACCAGTTCTGAGTGGCCAAGAACCGCTGCAGCTTTTCGGATTTGATCTAATACAGATTCAGATAAAGAAATACCAAACTCACAATCAGGCATGCTAATGTCTTTTTGCGGAGCTGTAAGTATTGCTGGTTCTGAAAAGTAGTATTTGATCTTTGATCTATTGTCGCCATTACTACTAATTGTAGTAAACTTATCATCAAAGCTTAATTCAGCTGGCGATACTAGATTCATTACCGACAAGAATTCGTTTAAGTCATAGACTCCAAACTCTTGCGGAAAGTCTTCCACTATTTCTGCTGAAGCCATAATGTTTTTTGCTTCTGAGATCGTTTTAATTTTTTGCCCAGGACTAATCACGATGTTTGGATTAATCGAGGCAAAGTTTTTTAACACTTCAAGTGTTTCATCAGATATATTCATCATTCTTCCTCAAGATTTGCTGCACGATCATCATGAACGTTTAGCATTATTATAGTATAATGGAGTACTTTCATCAAGTCTGCTCGATTGTATCCATTCTTTTTTCCGTATCTTTGTGCATATTTTAATATGTTTCCAATACAAAATCCTTCACCATGACCACAATCTACGATAAATTCCGTTGATTGAAATTTATTCTTAGAATAGTGACCATCATATGTTTTGTTAATATAGTCGGCAAGCTCTTTTACAAGCTCACCTTCATTAAATTTGTAGTTAATCTGACTCATCAAACTCCTTTGGACCAAAGTCCTCATCTTCATTAAAATTAACTCCTGAATCTACTTTAGTGTATAGATCCAAAAACGCTTCTTTAGTATCATCATCAAACCTAGCAATACATAAATTAATTGCTTTCATTCTATCATTAAAGATAGAGTATGTTTGTACAATGTGACACAACCTTCTAGTTGAAATAACTTCATCGACACCATCATCAAAGAAAGTCTTTCTAATAATATCAGCCCAATCAATAAGCTTATCGGTAAATTCTGAAACATCACTATCGATATCCATACCAAACTTTTCGAAATGCTTGATTACTATCTTTTTCTCAACTGACTGAGAAGGATAGTTTTGATCAATTGAAATAGTAAACCTTTCAAGAAATGCTTCATCGATAATAGAAGCAGCAGTAAACCTACCATCTTCTGAACCTTTGCCTTTTGTATTGGCAGTAGCGATGATATTAAATCCATGCGCAGGTTCAACTATTTCACCAGTCTTTTTAACAAGAACTGGTTTACCTTCAAGGATTCCTTGGAGACACATGATTTTATTAGTAGCTCTATCTACTTCATCTAAGAGAAGGATTGCTCCATTCTCCATAGCTTTTAAAACTGGGCCTTTGGAGAATACTGTCTCTCCATTTACTAGTCTGAATCCACCAATCAAATCATCTTCATCCGTTTCAGGATTGATTTGAACTCTTATGAATTCTCTTCCCAGCTTAGCGCATGCTTGTTCTACCATAAACGTTTTACCGTTACCAGATAGACCAGAAATATAGACAGGGTAAAACATTTCAGTCTGAATGATTTTTTTCAGATCATTAAATGGACCCCATGATACAAAAGTTGGATCAATTTTAGCGAAGTTCTTTTCACTATTAACTACAGATTGTGGTGCCATGGCAACTACGTTATTAACTGTTGGTTGATTGACTACAGTTTCTACTGGTGTAATCATTTGAGAAAGATCATAGGTGCCTCTACGAATTTTCGTAGCAGCATTAAAGATTGGGTTCCAATCCTTTCCACTATAACCCAGCGATTGAGCAGCATCTTTAACTTCTGCTGTTCTAAATTCCTGTTTACCAGGAAACCTTGAGGATAATTCCTCCAGGATTTTTTGACTTGATATTTTCAATTCATTCATAATATAGTTCCTTATCTCAATTATTTAATATATGTATATTGTAACACAGTTTTCAGCAAATGTAAAGGTTTATTTTCATTTATTTTCATTTATTTTCACTTTATTGCACCATAAATTGGTATATGTATACACTTTATTGCACCTTCAGTATACATGGTGCGTCAGCGTCACTTGTTTTAGATGAACAAGGGGATAACCCAGCCATATTCACGCTGTGTCCCATTATGCTACGACTCCACCTAGCTGCTTCATCAATACCTTGTTGTTTCTGTTATTCTTAGATATCTTCTTAAAAGTATTTCTAATTTGAGCAGTTGTCATATGATCAGTTTCGGTATCAGCAATACTTTCACCTTCAGCACTAAGATTCTTACCTGACTTAATCATAAAGAACTTATCATATCCAAGAGCCTTTTCAACGATTGCAACTTTATTCTTATTGTATTGCTTCTGCATTTGCTTATAGAACATGCTATCATTATCAATCCAGTGTAGACCATCAATTTCAGCTATTTTGCTTTTCCAATCTCTTGTGTCTTGTGAAATAAAGAATCCAAGAGTTGTTACACCATATCTTTTCTTAAGATTCTCTAGTAAAGCTTTAGTAACACCTGATCTACGACCTTGAGTAGTAATAGTCTTACCATCAACGATAACGTTTATCGAACCAAACCTATCAGTAGTATCTGCATGATCGACGTTGTAATCTCTAACTACTTGTAATCCATTTGAATCACCATCTGATAAAACGACTAGATTCATCTTTTCAACATTGTGCTTTCCTACAAATCTTTTTACTAAGTGATGAGCGGTAATAAGCGCTGCGTTTAAAGGTGTAGATCCCCACTCTTCACTTTTGCCTGTAATAGCAGAATCATAGTATCTTGGCTTTTCACTATCCCATCTATCGTTACTAGACGCAGTGGCTAGTTTTCTCATATATAGATGCTTTAAAGCTTCTTCATAATGAGATTTACTAAGAGATGAAGAAATTAGCTGAGGCATTTGCATATTGTCAAAATCGACTTCACCATCTTTCATTTTATAATTAGGGTTATCTTCTCTCCAAGCAGTTGTGAAAGCATATACATCAAACGGTATATTAACAGCTTTACAAAATGATACTAAGTGAATTAACTGATCTAATACTTGTGGCATTGTTGAAGCCATAGAACCTGAGTAATCAATTAACATTATCATTCCATGGTTCTTAGCATCTGCTAAATTAGTAACTCTTTTAAAAATATCATCATTAGTCTTATAAGACCAAAGTCGATCGACATTGATAGAACCGGTTTTAGCAGTTGAAGCTCTTTGCCACTGGAATGCAGCCTTTTTCATTTCAAATTCTTTAACTGCAACATTAACAGATTTCTTAACACTTCTGATATATTCAGGATATCCATCTAAAATAGTTTCATGAGCTTCTTTAAGAAAGCTATCGCACTGTTCAAATACAGATTTTCTTTCTTCTCTTAAAGAAGAGTATGGTATTACCACACTTGATATAGTGTTTTTACCTCTGTCTCTTGCAACAGTTGTTTGGTTACCATGTTGATCAGTATCAAGTAAACGCTTTTCAGAATCTCTAAAAAGAATATCAGTAAGAGATATATCAGCATCCTTAGACTCTTCAGGAGTCTTTGAAGCTTTTACTTTTGAATCACTTTCTTCTTTTTCACTATCACTGGAATCTTTCGATTCTTCTTGTCCGTTACTAGTGTTGTCGCCTTCCTCTTCAGTTTTCTCTGATGAGTCCTTTTGGTCACTGTCATTGTCTCCTTGTCCAGTGTTTTCGTTTTCTTCTTTTGTGGGAGCTTCTTGGTCATCGTGTCCTTCAGGCATATCCATATCATTATCTTCTGGAAGATCAATGTTTGGTGAAGTTTCAGGCTCAGGATTCTCCATAAGCTCTGGTTGATTTTCTTTTGTATAAGCTAATACATCTTTAACAACTTCTAATACTTCTTTAAAGGTTTCAGTATTCATAGTTCTATTAAAAAGAGTAGCTTCTTCATTATTAAATGGTACTTCAATAAGATTATTAAGCTTAGCTTTTAAGTTAATTTTATCTATAAGCTTTACTTGATCCCAATCTGGATTATTGATATCACCAAAGAATTCTTCATTAGATAAGACTTTATAGCCTCTAGACATAGGACCAACAAGACCAGGATATGATCTTCGTATCATTTTTTCAATACGAGCATCTTCAATAACATTGATATAAGACCTAGGACAACCTTCTAATTTTTCTGGAGTATCATGCCATCCTTCATAAGGAGTAAATAGAGCATGACCTACTTCATGACCTACTAAAAGATCATGTACGTCTTTACCCATATCTTTCCATAAAGGTAATCCAAGTGTTCTGTTTTGAATATCAAACCAAGCAGTATTGTAGTTACCATATTGAACTTCAATATTCTCCTTAGCTAGTAGTTTGGCTACTGTGGTATTGTGCATAATTAACTCCTTATTTAATTATTTAATATAGATATTGTAACACAGTTTAGCTGAAATGTAAAGGCTTTTTTTCATTTATTTTCACTTTTTTTCATTATTTTGGTGCGCCTGGCAGGATTCGAACCTGCGACCCTCGGTTTAGAAGACCGATGCTCTATCCAGCTGAGCTACAAGCGCTTTTTTCATTTTAGAAGTATATTATAACAGGTATTTTAGCGAATGTAAAATAACATTTTGTTATATGCTTATAACTATTTGATCTTAGAGAAGTTTCGATCTTTCCAGAATTCGATTTTAGATCTAAATTTGTTTTCTAGTACATCGCCTTTATGAGATATAATGAACACATTAGTATCATCGTCAAGAGTACTTAGAATCTTAGTTAGATTTTCAACACCATCTACATCTAAACTTGAATCAAATGTCTCATCCAAAATAAGTAAGTTTGTAGCTGCTGAATTCTTCATCTTAGCAATTTGGCGCCAAGTGAATAGTAAAGATAGATCTATTCTTTGCTTTTCTCCTTCAGAAAAAGAAGCATAGTTAAATGTATCTCTATGACGAGATCTAATAGTTTCATTAAAGCTTTCATCTAAGTGAAATGCTACAAAGAAGTCCAATACTTGTAAGTACTGATTTATAAACCTATTCATTACCGGAAGATATTGCTTAACAACTTTGGTTTTGATTCCTGTATCTTTAAGCATTTCTCCAATAACTTCATTATAAGTTCTTTCTTCTACATGAGCTAACTTACGCTCAGTTTCACTATCTTTAGAGCTTCGAAGAGAATTAAGTTCTTTTTTAGCGCCTTTAATATCCCCTGACTGACCTGATAAAGAATTGATTTCTTTTTGAATTTTATCAATCTCAGTTTGTAGTAAAGTAATTTGATCGTTATTCGAATTTATTTTATTCTGACGTTCTCGTAACTTTTCTATGCTTTGATTAATAGATTTAGTAGTAGTATTTAATATACTTAATTTTCTGTCAAGGTCTGCTTTTTCTTGCTGTATAGTTGCGGCTTCTCCTTTAATTGAAGTAATCTTTGAGTTCTTCTTCGACTCCTCGATTGGTTGGTCGCACGTTGGGCATTCATCATTTTCTTCATAGAATTTAGCATCCTGGACTAGTGATTTAATTTTAGTATTTAATTGTTGATCATGAGACTTATAACTAGAAATTTGATCTAGTTGTTTTTCATAATTGGTTTGTTCAGACTTTAAAGATGCTGCTAAGTTACTACCTAGTAGTTTAGACTCTTTAAAAATTTCTTTAATACGATTAGAATGTTCTTTTACTGAATGTTCTTTCTTTTCAATCTGATCTTTATTAATATTATTTAAATCTTTAATATATTTTTCTTGTGCTAGCATCTTGGTTTTTACAAGTTCTAGGTTATGGTTTATATCAACTAGATTGTTCTTAATAGTAGCATTTCTTTCTTTTAATATCTGATTCATTTTAGAGAAGACATTAATATCTAATAGATCTTCAATTACATCTCTACGAGACCACGCAGGTAATTGCATAAATGGAATGAATGAACTAGATCCTAAGACCACAATCTGATGAAAAGACTTATGGTTTAACTTAAGAATATTTTGCTCTAAAAACTTTTGGTGATCTCTAGCATTAGAAGCTTGATTGATTTGTCGATTGTTTTGCCAGATTTCAAACTTACCTGGTCTGATTCCTCGAATAATTTTAAAGTCTTGACCACCCGTTTGAAACTCTACTTCTACCATAGTTTGTTTTTTATTAATAGAGTTAATCAATTGGTCTTTCTTTATATCTCTATGAGCTTTGCCAAACAAACCAAAGGAAAGCGCATCTAATAAAGTTGATTTACCTGCTCCGTTTTGTCCTACAATTAATGTTGATGGAGTTCTATCTAATTGGATTTCAAGATATTCACTGCCTGTGGATAAGAAATTCTTCCACCGTACGGCTTTAAAATGGATCATACTACCTCTAAATTTTGAGCTTCAGTATATAGCTCTCTTAATTTCACTTTTATGTGTTCTTTATCTAGATCAGTATCAACAGCTTCGACATAAGAGTCTAGCAATTCTGTTGTATCTTCTAAAGACACTTTTTCATCTTCAACGCTTTCACCGAGAAACTCTTCAAAGTTTTCAGCAATTTTCAATTCATAAGTTTCTATAGATTGAAGTTTATCTAAGAACCGGTCAAACATATAAAGGTCAGTTTTGTTTAGTACAATGATCTTTACAAATTTATGTTCGAATTGAGATATATCAATATTTGAATAATCATGCTTTTCGTCATCATATACGAATTTTTTGAATATAGTAATAGGATTACGTACTGGTGTAACTTCTCTTGTTTCAGTATCTAGAATATGGAAATATTTTGGATCATCTACATCTGCCCAAGTAAATTCCATTTGAGAACCTAAGTAGTGAATGTTATCTCTACTAGATTTAGTGTGGAAATGACCAGATAGAACTGATTCAAATCTTTCAAATATATCAGCATTCATACCATGTGGATTAGGCATCCCTGCCATCATGTCAAATCCTTTTAATTCCAAATGAGCACCAAGAATATCTGCTTTACAATTTAATGCAAAATCAGTGTATTCTTTATAGTTTGAGTTATTAATCCATGGTATTACTGCAACACCTAAGCCATCATAATCTAATACTGTAGGCTTCATGACTATATTGACATTACTCGTAAAATATCCTAAAAGTTCTTTTAAACTACATAACTCATTGGTATTCTTAAAATAGACGTCATGATTACCTGGAATAATATCCATAGTAATACCAGCGTCTCTCATTGGTTCTAAAAAATCTTTTCTATTTTGATTTAATGCTTTAAAATTAACAAACTTTCTATGTTCGTAATAATCACCAAGGTGTAGAATGTTTGTAATCTTATGTTCTTTTAAATAAGGAAAGAATATATCTCTATAAAACTTACCTTGATAATTTAAAAATATATCAGATGAATTTCTTGTGCCACAATGTGTATCATTTAATATTGCTACTTTCATTTAAACACTCCATTGTTAATTGAGCTTTCAAATGTATCCCAAAGCTTTTGAAATCGTAGCTCTGTAATATGTTTTAGACCTAGCAATTGGTTTTGTAATGTATCACAATCTTCAGCATTTAACTTTAACTTATCTGTTGCATGATAAATTAAATCAATGTCTTCTGTAGTGTTCCAAGCTTGCATTATATCTGCTTCTAAATCAAATCTATTTTTCATATATTATGCCATAAATAATTCTAATTTTTTAAGTTTTGCCTTTTCTTCTTTTGCAAATTCTTTGATAGCTTTATCGGAGTCTTGTACTCTACTAATTCTTTGTCTTAAAGTATCAACATATTGCATAGTTTGCTCAGCTCCTTCTGAATCCATACCCATTTGTACGAAATCTTCAATACCCATTTTTTCAATAAACTTAAATTTAATATCTTGTTGTCTTTTCTCTTTTGCTATTCTTCTAATAAAAGCAAAGTAGCAAATTTGAGTAAAGTACGAGAAGGCATTAGGTTTACCTGTCCTAGTAGCTGTTTCAATTTTATAATTGTTAATAGCTCTTAAGCAATTTTCTACAGCATCCATAACCATTTCTTCTCTATAAGTGTATCTTACAAAATTGGGCCTTCGGCTCAATCCTTCGGATATCTTAAGAAAGCATTGTGCAATATAATTGGTTACTGTTGGTACAGGTTTTTCTTGAAGTTTTGCTTCGTTAGCACGTGTTACGTATTCAACCACAGCCAAAGAAAAATCCTTGTTATTGATGTAGTGTGGTTTTTTGGTCTTTTCTAGTTTAGTCATGATTATTCTCCATAATGTTCTATTATAACACAGTTTGATTGAAAAGTAAACAGTTATTTTTATTTTTTAAATAATTGAAAATAAATGATAAAGTCCTTTACTTTTCGCTAAAAGTGTGATATAATAATATAGTCAACCGGGGAGGTTAGAGGTATACAATATTAATGTACTGTTTTATTCTCATGAAGTTGATTATATTCTTCTTCAACACCCATTTCAGCATCCATTTCTTCAGCTAACTGTTGCATAAGATTTTCTGCTGATTTAAGCTGAGGCTTAGTGTTTTTAGACCTCATCCCATCCTTTGCTAATTTAATATATTCTTCTTTAATATCGTCATCAATTTCAACATGATACATTATCTTACCCTGATGAAGCTTGAAGAGTTTTTGCGAAGAAAATTGAAACCATGGTACGAAGTATAATCCACCAATCATTCCATAATTTATCTTAAACGGCCTTTCAATTATATACGATCCGGAATCGGTCTTCTCGCTCACTAGAGCGATAATCTCTTCTCCATTAAGTAATTTGAATTGTCTTATGTTTAAATTTTCCATATTTGTGTACACATCTTTGTTATATGTTTATATCGTATACATTAAATTTAAATCTTTCTTTAGAATAAATTTTAATTCTTTCAGCTGCATGATTTAATGTATAGTTCTTAGTACTCTTCCAATGTAAATCATCTGCAACATCGTATACCTTAGTATTTATATCATCTCCACTGATGCGTAATCCTCTACCAATCGACTGCAGTACTCTGATCTGGCTTTTTGAAGGAGAAGCAAATATTATGTTATGTAAGCGTTTAATATTAATACCAGTTGAAAAAGTACCCAAAGAAGCAACGATAATCGCGTCATGTTGTCCTTCGGTAATCGCTCTAATATTTTCTCGATCATCAACTTTAGTTTCTCCAGATACATAAAATAGTTTACGATCTTTTTCTATTTTTTTACTTAATATATCATGTAATGGTTTACCATGCTTTTCAACATAATTAAACAATACTAATGTGTTACCTTTTTGATCTAAAGCTAAGTTAGATATGAATGTATTTCTAGGTCCATATTTAACTATAAAATCAATTTCCTCTTGATACTTCATCTTGGATACAGCTTTACAATACTCGTCTTGATACTTTAAAAGCAATATCGATATATCCATTTGAGCCAAAGAATTATTATCCATTAACTCTTTTGTAGTAGTAACTTTATATACTGGTCCAAATAATCCTTCTAAAACTAGCTGATGTGTTTGACTACCATCTAATGTTCCAGTAGTACCAATCTTAAATGGAGCATTTACACATTTTTCTAAGATAGATGTTAACGATTTAGCTTTAAAATTATGAGCCTCATCACCCACTACCATACCATATTCTGTAAACCAATCAGCTGGGAATTTATGAATTGATTGCCATGTACTAATTATAACTCTTTGTGGTATGTTGATCTTATCTTTACCAGAATATATCCTATGGCATTCTTCATGAGCATTCCATAAATCGTCAAGTTTAGAATAGTCATCAAAATCACTATACATCTGTTCTACTAGGGAAGTCGTAGGGACAATGATTAATACCTTACCTTCAAAATACTTAAGGAAATATCTCAATGCCATATATATGATTAAACTCTTACCGGATGCTGTAGGACTTAAAAGCAGTCTCTTTCCATCTTTTATGGTGCGCGAGAGTGCATCGATTTGATAGTCCCTGGGTATTATACCTACTCCGTTCACGCTAGGGCCCAATTCTGCAATAAAGGCCTCTAAATCAATCTTTTCAGTGATATGTGAATCACTTAAGCCATTGATATAGTGCTCTTTTATCTGATACCCACGTTCCTCACAGAATTGCTTCAGATAACTGACAAGACCACAATACAAGGTTTTATCCCTCATATTGAATAATCTGATCTTTCCATCCCACATTCTGTTACGATATGCCGGCATAAACTTATAACCTGGCACATAAAAGCAAAAATGCTCAGATAACTCTTGACCAGTAGACGGTTCACAATCTACTCGAATTAAAGTCTCATTTAATTTTGTATAAGTAATTACTTCCATTGTAGTCCAACAACTTTATACACCACTAGTAAATTTTCTCCATTCAATCATATTTTTAATTGTTTGGTGTCTCCATTTAATATTATCAAGAATTTCTTTAAGTGTGCTTACAACTTCACCAGCATAAGCCATTTTCATTTGATGTTCTTGTATGACTTCATCTGCATCATACCATTTATCTAAATCGCCTTTTAAGACAGTTAACCCACCTAATGGATCATAATCCCATCCTTTTCTATCCATTTCTTCTTGACTTAATTTTCCACTGTAGTGTTTAAACTTATCTCTAAGTATTACTTTAAATTTAAGATCCAAGTCTTTCTGTTTAAGTTTAGCAACAGAATAGAGATCTAAATATTTTGAGTGTAGTTTAGCGGAATCTCTAGACGATTCATCCAATTGGACTTCATCTATTTCTGAGTCTTTCTTCCACATCGCTAAAATTGATTCTAAATTCATAATGTCTCCATAATTTATGTTATATTATACCCTTATTATATCACAGTTTATGATAAAAGTAAAGGTTCTTTATTCAAATTCAAATGCTGTATACCTAAATGATACATCTGCTTGCAAGTATTCTACATCGCTTGATTGCGAGTTAAATTCTACTGCAGTTAAACTAGTTGGAAATACGTCTTTAAATCTAATAGATTTTGTTAAATTATTATGAGAAGACATAATCATAAGAGTAGCATCAAACTTATATTGATTTTCAGTACCACCTGTTCCAATAATATTATGCATCCAATTAAATATCTCTATATAATTTTCCATGTTCTCGGTAACGTTAAACCTAATAGCTAAATCTTCAAAAGTTAAACGATCACCAGTCATAGAAAGATTAAGACCTCTATATGGAACTGTAGCTTCAGCTAATGATAGACCTGGCATAGTAACCTGAGTACAGAAATATTCTGTATTAGCAAAGTTACTTGCGTCTAGCTTAAATGTAAATCCTACTGGACTTAAAAAGTTTTTATTCGTTGTTAATGCCATCTTCTTCCTCTACTTCTGGTTCTATCTCTAATAATCCCCACCAATTCCATCGGCCGTCTTCTTTAGTATTTTCCATATATCTATTTATAATGATTAAAACGCTAGGCAAAAAAAAGGAGCTCCGAAGAGCCCCTTTTAGTCGAATTAGAATTAACTAAATCAGGATTTACTCCATGATTCCGTCGATTCTGAAGATTCTGAAGTATGGGTTAGCACGATCAGTACCGACACCATCAGCAGCTACGAATGGATTTGCAACCATACCGTATCTTGTTTTGAATCCAATTCTAGGTTGGAAGTCTTCTTCACCAATCGCCTTGACCATAGTCAAAGGAACGTATGGGCAGTAGAACATACCAGCGTCATAAGGATTAGAACCTCTGTAACCAACACACGCAAAGTCTGTAGTTGCATAAGGATCGATATAGACCTTCATTCTACCATTAAGAACACCAGCAAAAGTATTACCAGTATCATCAACATTTAAAGTAGTTGACAATGCAGGTGAATAGTCCAACATGCCTGAAGCAGCCAAAGCTGAAGCAACATCAGAAGAAACGATAACATAGTTACCTTTTCCACGTCTTGTTTCTTTAGCAATAACGTTAGCTTCTCTTTCGAGTTGCATGATAAGACCTTTGAACTTCTCAGCCATCCATCTACCGTCTGAATCAGTTTCTACATCAAACACACCTTTAAGTGTTACGTTTGATTGAAGAGCACCAATTTTAGCTTTAGTAAGAACTGTTCTGATAACTTCTCTGTTGATCTCAGCAAGGATCTCAGCAGATAGGATATTAGCTAGTTCGCCTTCAGCGTCTAGACCGTGCACAGCTTTAAGATCTTGTGCAAGTTCCATGGTGTATTCAGCTTTAAGAGCTCTTGACTTAGCAGTTACAGTAGATTTCTCGATTGAGAAAGCCATTTCACCAAAAGCTGCACCAGCACCACCTGACATACCACGTTGTTCCGCAGTAGCAGTTGGAAGACCAGAACCGAATGTTGAAGTTGTGCTGCCACCAGCAATAGCTTCTTCATCTGCAATTGATGAGTCACTATCTGAGTCGGACGCTCCAAGTAGACCAGTAGGATCTGCCTGATGAGTACCTGTTCCTGAGAAATCAGTATCAGCTTCGTTAAACAGAGCTTCTGTTCCACCTTGAGTTGAGTATTTTGACTTCATTGCAAAGATAAGACCAGTAGGTCCACTCATTGGCTGAACGCCAGCGATATCATAAGCAATAAGGTTAGGCATTGCACGTCTTACAAGTGAGATAAGTACTGGATCAAAGTTAGCAATGTTAGAACCAGTTGCGTTAGCGTGTGCTTCTGTTACATTACCAAAACTTTGTTGTACTCTTTCTTCTTGTAAAGCTACTTCTTGGTTTTCAAGAAGTCTAGCAGTTACTGCCTTTTTGTATCTATCGTCGATACTAGGAACATCTCCATGTTCCAGGACGGGAGACCATTTCTCCATTAATTTTTCGTCTGCACTAAACATTTTTTATTTTCCCCTTTAGGTTATTTAATGTGTTTACTAATAGCTTGTGTGTATGCATTCATTGAAGTAGATTTTGACTCAGTAAGAGTGTTATCTTGTTCTCCAGCTAAAGCATCAGATTCATCTACTGATTCCTTAACTTCTTTATCGAAGTATGATTCTTTGATGGTTTTGACTTTCATTTCGAAAGTTTCTGCATCGTCAAAATCAATATCTTCAACTAAAGATGCTAATCTTTCAGCTTCAGTTACTGCCAAGCCCGAAGATTGTCTTCTTACTACATCAGCTCTTTCGAATGATTGAGATTTCTCATGTAGTTGAATATTATCTTCTGTGGTTTTATTGAGTTGTTCTTCAAGTTCAGCAACTTGATCGGCTAAATCGTCGATTAGGTTTGCTTTCCCTTCTGGAACTTCAATGTAATGTTCCTTGAATACTGTTTGTAAAGAATCCATAAATTGCTCAGCGATTTCAGTCCTTAGACCGGCCTCGATTGCAACTTCGTTTTCATTGATCCAATTTTCCACTACATAGTTAAGGTAAGAATCTACCTTTTCTACTAATGATTCATTTAGATCGTTTACTTCAGATTCAAGATTTTGCGCATATTCTGATTCTAATCTATCGATTTCAGCACTTACTTTTGATTTGTAAGCAGCTTCAAAGATAGCACCAGCTTTATCACGGAATCCATTAGATAGTGTAGCTTCTTCTGCAACGATAAGATCTAGATCTTCGTCCCAGTCTGCATCTTCAACTTTAGCTTTGCCAGGTCCGGCTTTTTCACCTTTCTTGACCATTCCACCTTCGTCTTCGGATTCAGATACTTGCTTTACCATCTTTGCAAACAACTGTTGCGCTTCGTCTTTTCTCGCTTTCTTCAGCATATCGAGAGCAGCGTTAATTACACCAGCTTTAGTTTTTGGAATAGAAATTTCTTCGACTTCTTCTTCATCATCTTCGTCTGACTCGTCTTCATCAGCAGATTCCTCTACCTCTTTCTCGTCTTCTTCTTCAGAATCCTTTTCGTCTTCGTCTTCTTCCTTTACCTTAGCTTCGGTAACTTCAACTTCCTCTTCAACAACTTCGTCAGCACTTTCGAGATTTTCATCTTGAGTTACTGATTCGTCTTCAACGCCTTCAGCGACAACTTTTTTGATTTCATCTGTCATTGACATTTATATTGTCCTCTTAAGTTTTGAGTTTATTAAAGTTTAGAGAGGAAATTTTTAAACGCTTTCATCTCTGCTTCAGCTAAATGCTTAGCGGGAGTACGTTTTATTTCAGTCTCAATTTTCTCAATTTCTTGCGGCTGCAGGATACCATTATTCCATATCCAATCAACACCTTCCATAACACCGTTAACAAAAGCTGACGGAGCAGAAGGGTCCTGGACTATGTCTACGGAGGCTAACATAAAGTCATCCTTCACATACATGGTTCCGTTTTTGTTCGCAAGAGTTCCCATACCACGACTTGATACACCAAGCTTAACACCACCTTCAAGCAAACCAGTTACGATTTGACCCATAGGAGTCTTAAGTATTGATGCTTTTCCATAAACATCATTTCCCTCAAATTTGAGTTCAGTGATTTTATGAGAAACTTTGTCAAGGTTTACTGTTGGTCCTTCCGGATGATTTAACTCTCCAACAGCTCTACCTTGTGAAACCTGTTCATTGACATACTTGCCAACTGCAGATTCCAAAATTTTCTTTTCATATATCCGGCCATTCCTATTCTTTTGGTTGGCCTGCATGAATACGCCTTCAATGACGTAGTTCTTTTCGCCATTCTTGTTGGCTTCACTTACGACATTTAAATTGTTACTTACGTATTCTGATATTAGTTTCATTTGACTTCCTTTTTAGAAAGACCAGAAAGAACGTTAAGTATTACCTTAGGATTTAAACCAGCATTCATTAATGCTTTATTGATATCACCCCATTGGTACTTCAGCTTATCGCCAGATTTTGAATATTTACCTGGTCCTTCGCTTAAAAGTTCTTCTCTAATACTTTCTTCTAGTCTCATTACTATTTTTGATCCAATGTTGTATCACTATCAACTGGGGTTTTACCCAAGCTTCCAGCAATTTTAATTTTTTGAGCATCTAAAGCTTTAGACATTTTATTTGCCATTACAGATGCAAAAACCTTATTAGCAGAGACATTGTCCCCTTTCCCAAGGCTAGAAATTAATTCATTTACACTCATTTTTTTTCCTCTTCAGTATATATTTATAATAAATAAGTTTTCAAGATGTTAATCTAAGTCAAGATCGTCGTCTTCACCATCGTCTTCACCTTCCATTTGCTTATCAAGTTCTAGAATATCATCATCGGTTTGACGTAAGACATTCTTTCTAACCCATTCATTTGATATGTATTTACCTACATACTCATCAACTGAAGCAATAAGCTCGAACCTTTCACGGACAATTTCCGCTTCTTTCAGTTCACTAAAGTAATTGTCTTCAATAAAATCAAAAACAATTCTTTCTCTCCAATCATCCCAATCACTAGCAGTAATTATACCTTTCAGCAATAATTGTGTTTTAAGTGTTTGTAAGAATACATCGGAAAATCTTTTTCTTAATCTATCGATAAACTTTTTAAATTTAACTTCATCTCTAGATATTTCAGTAGATCTACCTAATGCAAAGGTAGATTCCTGTTCTAATCTGTTAATAGGTACATTAAGAGACCTATATAATTTCTTTTGGAAATATATAATATCATCGATCTGCCCTAGGTTTTCACCACCAGGAAGTGTAGATATTTCAGTTCCTCTTCCACCTTCTCTACGAGGTAAGAAGAAATCTTCCAACATTGACATATGTTTCTTGTCGTCTTTAATATCACCAGTTGAAGCATCATATACTAATTTGTTTCTATACTGATTCATAATATTACGTAAGTATTCTTCAGCTTTACCTTTCGGAAGGTTACCTACATCAATATAAAAGATTCTACGCTCTGGTGCTCTACTAATTCTATAGATAACCAAAGAATCTTCCATCATTCTTAATTGGTTAACAGGCTTAATTGCTTTATGTAAGAATGATAAAATTTTCTTACGACCTGGATCTAACATACCTGAAGTGGTATATATTATAGCATCAGGATGTATTTTAACTCCTGTATCTGCTGAATTCATTTTCTTATCTTGAAATAAAAAGTATTCTTCTTGCTTTACAATAAGTTTTGCGCCAGACTTAGGATCTGTTTCTTCTTCAATTTCTTTAATCTTTCTTAATTGAAGTGGATCAATATATCTAAGTTCTCTAATACCACCTTTTGGATTTTTTTCATCAATAATAACATGATATGGTAACCTACCATCAATATACCATTTTCTGAATATATCATGAGAATATGAATTAAACTGCATTAAACTTAATACATTCATAAACTCTTCTCTAACAATAGTTTTAACTTTGTCAGAAACATTTAATTTATCTAATATAATATTTACCGGTGATTCATTATGATCACCTACTATCGCTTCATTAACGATATCTTCTATTGCTGCATCACATTCTGGTTGAGAAGCTATGTCTCTATATTTGAGTAGTTGCTCAACTTCGTTTTGTGCTTTATCTGCATCTAAATCTAAGTATGCGCCAAAGTGCCCACCAGAGTTAATAACTCCAGCACCATCAGCATCTGTACTTGGAACAATAGAAACAGGCTCAAGCTGCGCTTTGCCTTTTCTATTAATCTCGAATCCGAAAAAATCTGCCATTCTATCTCCATAATATCAGAGGGGAATTAATCCCCTCGTCTATTATTATTTATACTACTTTAAGAAGTGGTATCTGATTCCCAATATTGAACTTGTAGCTCAACAGTGAACTCTTCAATTGTATTCTCACTATCATAGTTTAAATCGATAGTTGAAATACTTGAAGGCCAACAACCTCTGAAATCATACTTTTTAGTAACGTTACCAGCTTTATCAAGCTGTTCAACTACTACGTCAGCAATATATTCGTTCATATTAGCTAGACCAGTATTTGTTGCAAAGTTATTAATACCATTAGCCCACTGCTCAAACGTATTTCTAACTGTAAAGTTAGCATCATTAATGATAGTCAATGATAACGGTTCGAAAGTTCTATCGCCAGCCATCTGAAGCTGTCTGCCTCTAAATGGAATAGCAATAGGTGCTATGGTTGATGATGGGATTTGAACACCTTTACATAAGAAAGATGTTAATTCCATATCAGGGCTTACGTAACTAGGGAAATTAACTGTCGCTTTAAATAAATTAGCTCGAGCTCCACCACCTGTAAGTTTAGATTTAAAATCGTCTACTCCTAAAATTGCCATGGTTATCTCCTATTACGCTGAAGTACCAGCGATCTCGTTAAACTCGACCCCTGATCTTGTAGCTACAAAGTTTAAAGTAATAAAGTTAATCGATTTTGCTGGCTTGATAAAGATATCAGCTACAAATTGATTAGAATCAACTACTTGACCTGTATTGTTAGTACTATCGCAGACTACTAAGAAATCACTTAGTCCTCTACGCCCTTTTACATCTCTCAAAAATGGTTCAACCAAGTTTTTAAACTGTGCACGAGTAAACTCGTCATTGAATTCAAATAACTGTGCTTTAGCCGCAGTTGAGATTGCTTTTTCTAATGTATTAAATAATCTTCGAACATTGATTCTATCGAATGCTGAAGGCTTACTTAATAATGTTCTATCTCCAAACAGGATTGTTCCTTGTCCAGGGAATGATACAATTGGATTGGCCCTTGCTTTATATAAAGTATCTCTATCATCTTGCTTAGGATTAAATGCTAGTTTAGTAACACCCAATAGCTGTCCACGATTTACACCAGCTGGTGAGAACCATGAATCTGCAATTTGGTCTGTATTAGCACATAAGCCTGCAATATGTCCTGCAGCTCCGATATAACGATAAGTGTCATTATACTTGTCATAGACATATAATGCAGTCGAATCGCATGAAGCGTAAGAACTTGAAGTTAGAGAATCCGCAAATGCTTTTACATCTGCAGCTGGGGTTGCCGATCCTTGAGTATCTGCAATTGGTGGTGATACAAAAGCCATACAATCTTTTCTTGACGAAGCAATTGAAATTAGATCATTAGCTAAAGTATTAGAACCATTTGCATCAGGTACTGAGAACAATAAATTTACATCTACTGTTTCTGCATCTTCTAATAAGTCATATGCTAGAGCCAATTCGGCTGTAGTAGGTGTATTATCATCAGTTGCACCTGATAGACTCAATGAATCTACTGTATCAAATCCACCAGCAAGTGAAGTAGATCCTCTAAGTGAACTACCCGCACTCCATGATGGAGTTGTTGTTTTATGATCCATCCATCTAATATAATTAGATTGAGCATTGATAACATCAACATAATAGTTAGATGTGCCATCATTTGCTTTAGCGTCTGAACCAATAGACATGAATGCAAAAGTTTCTAGAACAGTATTAGCTGTTCCTGTGAAAAGTCCGTCTTCGTCAATAACGATTACGTGTATTTCATCATTGTAACTTGCGCTTCTGCCTAAGTTAATTGCGTAGTCTGATGTTCCAGGTTTTCCATCGAATTGGCCTTGGAAAGCCCATGCGTTGTAATTACTGGTAGTAACGTCAGCCGTTACCATCTCTACTTTTAAACTGTTTCCTAAGTCTCCTGGGAACTTTGCAGCCCATTGACCTACAGAACCAGCGCCTGTGTTATAACCACTATTAGTATAATGCTCGTCGTTTTTTATCAAAAGACCAGAACCATCAGCTGTAGCATTGTCATGCCCACTCGCAGCTCTAACGACTTGCAATGCATTACCATACTTTAAAAAGGCCGCAGCCGTTAAAAAGTATAATGCAGTGTTGTCATCAGGCGTACCGAATGTTGACAGTAATTCCTTTTCAGAACTTACAGATACAACTTGCTCTACTGGACCCCAGTTAAAAGATCCCGCAAAGCCACCAATAGAAGTTGAAACGGCAGGTACTACTGAAGTCGCATCAATTTCTTTGACTTGAACTCCGGGTGATACTTGAAATGCCATCGCTTTATCCTCTCATTAAGGTTTATATTTTAAGTTAACATAATACGGTTTTTTATTCAATCATAGTTATTTATAATATAAATAAACTCTAGAACAGACCCGTATTTCTTGTTTCTTCTTCAAACCATACAGTTCCATCTTCATCTTTAAATGTTTTAGCTCGGTTATCACCTCTGCTACCTTCAATAAATCCAAATGGAATCATATCGTCTTGTATAGCTTGCAATTGTTCTCTATACAACATGTTTTTCATATCTATATCTGATATAGAAGAAAATATATCTGTTGTAGTAAACCATGCAAACAATACTAAATTCATCATTAAATCATCATGATTAGGAGGGTTAGCCATATAACTACTCCCTTTAGATACAAACGTAGTCATTTCTATGATTGTATTTGCATCATGAATTGTTAGTTTTCTTTGTTCTATTAAATCTTTTATTGAAGAACAACCAATTCTTTTTACTCTTCTTGTCATAGTAGCACCAATCGAATTCTTTTTAACGACTGATTCTACAAACATATTTTCGTATTCCAAGTCATAGTATAATCCATTACATACAACTATTCCTTGGTCGTTAGATTCTACTATAATATAAGCTTCATTATACGAATTTGCCCACTTATATATTAAATCTGGTAGTAGCATAGGAGATATATTATTATCTCTAAATGTACCTACTTGAATAAACTCTTCTTTAGTAATATCTATAATAGTAAAAGTACTATAATCTTGACCTCTGCCTTTTGCAACATCAACTGTCATGACATAACTATGTCCAGCAATTGGTTCTTTATAGATTGAAACATTTTCCATAAAGTAAATAGGATCCATTGCCTTTTGAGCTAATAAATGATTAGCAGCAATAAGAGTATTACCTCGTCCATGGAATGTATTACCAAACTCTTGTTCAAATTGTAGTTCAGAAGTATTAGCTACTGTAGTTTCTTTCCATGCAGCATCTCTACCAGGAACATCCCACCAATCTACTCTAAACGATTTATATTCATTAGTTTCGGTAACTGCACCTTCCCATAGTTTATGGTATACATTACCTACTCCATTAGCAGTAGATGTTATAATAATTTGAGTGTCTTTACCAGAAGATACTACTGGGTATGTAGATGTATAGAATTGAGCATCGTTTTCCACAAAAGCAAACTCATCTAGCATTAAAAGGTTAATAGATAATCCACGAATAGAGTTACCGCTTGTTGCAGCTGCTATTATTTTAGAATTATTACTAAATTCAATTGAACCTTTATTTAGAGCTTTACACCCAGGTTGTAAAAAAAATGGAAGATTTTCTAATGCTAATGTTATACGAGCTAACATTTCTCTTGCAGTAGCACCTTTGTTTGCTAATATTGCAATATTTTTTTCTGGGTGAAATATAGCATACCATAATAGATATACTACTGATGATATACTTTTACCTGACTGACGACATGCTAAAACAATACTAAATCTATTATTAGTAAAGTGATGAAACATTTTTTCTTGATATGGATATAAATCAAATGGTACTAAACCTTCATCAAGTGAAATAACTTTTACATAAGTACGAGCAAAATATGTAGGACTTTCCATACATTTTTTATATTCTAATACTTCTTTCTTGGAAAATTCAGATTCAACGCCGTCTCGCTTAACAGATGGGTTACCTAAATAGCCAAGTTCGCTATTCTTTATCTGGCTCGACATCTATTACATCATCCTTATTTAATAACATTCTTTGTAGATCGGTAGTACTACCAACAAAAACATTGTTATTTGTCACTTGTCTAGTTTTTTCATCTTTAGTCAAATCTTTTTTAGACTTTTGAAGCTTCATTAATTTATCTGTTACTTCACTCATATTTCTAATATGATTAGATAAAACTTCAAATGCTCTTGGGTGTTCTGATTCTCTAGCAAGCTCAGCCATAGCATCCATGGATTGAGCACCAGTAGTAATTAAACTTTTATAAGTTTCTCGTGAAAACTCGTAATCATCTTTAATATCTTTCATTTCAACTGGAATTTTAGCTAGTTCTGCTTTCTTTGTTTTAGAAGGCAAGTTTTTAGCTAATCTCTCAGCAATTTTTTCTTTCTTGTCCATTTATAAATTCCATGTTGTAAGAGTTCCACTTGCATTCGAGGTTTCACCAGTTATAGTTTCACTTGGTTGAAAATAACCATCAGCATCTATAACACCCATATCTTTTCTTATTAATACATTATTTTCTACTATATCAGTAAATGATCCAACTTTAGCTCTTGATCCAGAAGACGTACCAATAATAATTTCACCAACACTAAATATGCCACTTTCTGGTGCCATCTCTAATGTAACAACTTGTGGTTGGTTAATAAAGTCAATAGTTGTAACAATCTTATATTGATTAGCTCCAGGAGTACCTGTTACTAATGTGTCTGATTCTATGGCTGTTAATGGATTAACTTGAATATTCTGATCAGCTAAAATAACAGTTCTATTATCAAAATCAGAATAATCAATATCGATTTCTTTAATAACTTTTTGTGTACCCTTAGAACTATAAAAAGTCATCTTCATTGTAAAACCTAGAGTGTATGTTAATACTCTACGAGTTTGAAAATCTGCTTCGTAATCATCATTAATAGCTACCGAGGTTAATACTACTGGAACATCTTGTTTAAAGTCTGTCCAACCATCAATAGGCTTTATTGATACTGTATAATCGGGTTGAAAGTATGGTAATATTTGTTCCATGACTTGTAAGCCATCATCTTGATTATTAGCCATAATAGTCAATTCCATACCAATATTATATGGAACTTGAAAATCGATTTTATCTCTTGTTAAACTATTTGTACCAGTATTTGTAATCTTATTTCTTTTATTCTGTTTTTGATTTAAATCAATATCAATACTAGTAATTTCAAAAGCCATTCTTGGCAATTTAAGTGCCATAGAAGATTGGCCTAAATCTTCAGATAAACGAGCTAGAAATTTTTGTTTAGGCCCATAAGCTAATGGAACTTTAACTTGGTTAAGTATACCACCACTGCCATCTTTTCTTATAACAGAAATATTATTAAAAAGAGTACCAAAGACTGCTACTGATTTACGAATTGTTGCGTGATAAAAGTGACTTCCAAACATTAGTAATTATCCGATGGATCTCCAAATGGGTTGCTTTCAGTAAAATCTAAAAATCCATCTGCAGTTACTTCAAAAGCAACATTTTCAGAATTTGAACTCGTAGGATCTACTAGTGCGCTATTATCACCTATATCATATACTTTAGTGATAGCTACTGTTTGCAAAGACTCTTCTCCAGTCAACGTAAGTGTAGAAGACACTATAAAATCTCTTGCTTCATCAATTCCAGATACACCAATTTGAGATATTTGAATTCTACCAGCACTAGCAGATAGCTTTTCAATTTTCTGTATTTCTCCAAACACACTAGTTAAAGCAACAGGTGGAGATTCATTGTTAAAAGTAAGATCTTGAGTAACTTTTTCGTTTTTCTGTAAATGATTATTATTAGTAGTTGAATAGTCTATTGTAACTTGATAAGTATCTGTTTCTTCAATAGCATCTATTTGTGCAATTCCAGTATCGAAATCTTCTTCATTATATTCATATAGAGCACACTGTAATCTATAAACTGGAAGATTTGATAATTGATAGAAAGGCTGTTCATGTTCTACAAACATGACTTCGAAGAATTTATTAGATAATGGAAGGAATATTAAATCGCCTTCTCTTGGTCTAGGAACATCGTTAACTTCATCTTGAAATCCAACATATCTATCCCAAACTTTACGAGAGATTACAAAGTTAACTTCGTCTCTTACTTCTAAACCAAATTTAGAATAAAGATCTCCTTGTCCTTCAAAACCTTCAGTTCCTTCAATGTACCCTTCAATCATATAGGCATCATCAAATTGTGAACTAGTATCTTCACCAAGAATAGAATCTCTATTTACTAGATCTCTCGGTAAATAATAGATATCTTGGCCAAAGATTTTAAGTGATTCGATTATTAAATCTTCGTAAAGATTTTGTTCGGATCTGACGGCCTGTGAAAAATAAACATTTCTAGGCATGATTTATCCTGTGTAAAAATCGACAGGCTCTTCCCAATTGAGCCTAGCCTCTTCAGTAAGCTTATCGATTTCTTCTTTTGCATCGTCAAATATTTGTCTACCGTTAAAGGTTACACCACCAGGCATTTGCATACCTTCAAACTTTAATAGGTTTAAACCCCATTGATGTTTAATTAAGGCTGTAGTATATTTTTTTAAATAGTAATCATTATATACATCAGTATAAGTATCTGGATCCACTATTCTATAACATTCTAACACTATATACGTAAATTTACCTGGAGTTAATTCCGTAGTAAGTAAACCTGTATCACCCATACTAGGATGATTCGAACAATAGTAATATAGAGAAGGCGTTGTGTCTGTTACTGTTAATTGAGTATAAGATCCAGCACTACCGGGAGTTCCACTCGTAGTTACTCCAGTAGTATATTCGGTTCCACTTGCATGAGTTCCATTAACGGTTTCACTTAGTCTAAGTGGGTGACCATTATTAGAAGCATCTGATTGATCAAAAGTAACTTTTGCTCCAATTGATAATGTTTTATCTGGAGTTACGTTACCATCAAATAAGAACTTTCCACCAGCAACAGTAACAGCAATAGTTACATCATCCGGTATCTGTGTTTCTTTTTTCCAATCCATATTAATACGCAATTGGTTTTTATGTCTGTTAAAGTCAACGTGTTTTTCGTCGCTTTGTAATATCATGTCTAATAAAGATAAATGTTGCATTTTCATAGCAAAATCATGAACCTGACCCATACCACCAAGTGAGTGAATATCATTTAGCATGACTTGATATTTAACATCAAACATACCAACAGACATACTAGACTCTGTTAAAGGCATCAGTCTTACCACATTTGTCACTAAATCAGGTACAGTTATATACCCATTAGTTCTATCTGCGTTAGTAACTAAGTGCTTTAAATATACTTTTTCTAATGCATCCGCGTGATATTCTTGATAAAACTGTAAAGCTTCGTCTACTCTATCACTAACTTGATCGTCATCCACATTAATTTCTATCACAGGATGCCCTAAAGCTCTTTTGCAATATGATATTAATGTTGCTCTGCTATTTGGTTTTGCCATACTACTATTTATACCTTAAAGTTTTGTATTTGTCATATTACTATTTTTAACTACAATTGTCATTTTATGTATACCCTACAGTAGTACCCGCACCAGCTGCCATAGCACCGGTATTAGTAATATTCTGGCCAGCAGTTGCTTCATGTATATGGTATCGGGTACTATGTACTGAGCTAGGACTAAATTCTATAGCCTCATTATTCATAGGTTCAACTTCAATTGATAGACTTGTTGCATTCGTTGAGTTTATGGCTCCATATACAGTACAATCTTCATTACCGTTTGATACTACTTTTATTTTCATTCCCGTATAGTATGTTCCCAAACTTCTTACAACAATATCTTGATAATGATTTAATATAACTTCAAATTTTCCATTTACTACTACACTAGCACCTGTACCACAACAAGAAAAAACAAAAGAGCTAGATAATTGATCGCCCTCAACATTAAAAAGAGCTACATAATTCTTTGCTACTGTTATCTGCTTTCGATATATACTTTTTAGAAATCTATCGCCATCACCAAAGACTCTAATGTGATTAGTATCAATCTTTAACTTTTCAGTTCCGCCAACCGAAAGAATAAGTTCTGGTGATCCTCCACCCTGGCCAGCATTGATAGTCATACTACCACCAAAGTTTGAGCTTATTTGTGAATAAGCAGTATTATAACTTTGACCTAATCGAATACTAGTACTATAATTATTAGCAGAGTTATTATATACATGAAGTTTCGCGTCAGGCGAAATAGTACCAATTCCAACGTTGCCTGCATTAGTAATACGCATACGCTCATGAGTAGTACCAGATATATCGTAAAACGTATTACCTGCAGTTTGTGTTCCTGAAGTTGCATGGAATGTAATACCTTCGTTATAATACATTTTTATCATACTACTATGATAACCAGTATTAGCACTTTTAATTGTATTATTTGCTGAGTCACTCTTAATATTATGCCCAAAAATAGCCATTCCGCCAGAAACAGTACTTCCCATATGAGCGTAATTATTGTTTACAGCAATACCTGTGTAGCTATTTACATCTAGTTTTTCAATTGGACTATCTGTTCCAATACCAACGTTGCCTGATGAAGAGTTAACAAAAACGTATGGTACCTGACTATTTTTATTCATAGTGCCATTTGTGCCATAAGCAATATGTAAATTGGTATCATCATTAGTACCAATTCCCCAACTGTTACTTGTATTACCTGTAGTGGCACTAGTATTAGCAATTTCTAAATATGCTTCACCACCTATACCCTCAATTCTTACAGCACAGTCACCTGTAGTAGTTGTTTGAAATAAACCTAAAGGTTCTGAAGCGCCAGTAGCATGAACATGCAATTTTGTACTAGGAGAATCTGTTCCGATACCCACGTTGCCGGATGAAGCAAGAGTCATGGTTATATTACTTGAGTCTCTATAAAACTTTTGATTAGCTGCGTGATAGGCCATATTTTTATATGCACCGTCAGCTCTATTTACAGACCACAAGAATCCACCAACACTATCTGTTTGAGATAACTGAAGTACTTCACCTAAAGACGCACTAGTATCTACATTACCATTTACAGTAAAACTAGCATCTACTTTTAAATTACCTGTTATTGTCCCACCTGCAAGAGGTAGTTTAGTCGCAATACTATTTGTTACTGTAGTACTAAAGTTTTCATCGTCGCCTAGAGCTGCAGCTAATTCATTTAACGTATTTAACGTAGAAGGAGCTGAGTCGGCTAAATTTGCAATGGCTGTAGTTACATAGGCAGTACTTGCAACGGATGTATCATTATCTGATGCCGATGCAGTAGCTACTGTAACAGTTTTTCCAGTAAGATCTAGTGTGGTGTGTAAATCGTCAGCTGTTATACTCGCATCAGTAATTAGTGCACTAGTAATTGCGCCTGAATCGATTACACCTGTTTTTACTTTAGTTGCCATATTACTATTTATACTCCGTCTACTTGGTCTTTAACTGGTTGTGGTGTATTATCAATTACTAATTGAGCAGCATCCCGTTCAGCATCATCTGTAACTATAAGAGGATTAGCAACGGTAGTTGTTGTGGAAACACCATCTTCGTCATAAGTTGTTTGTTCTATAGTAGCATCAAGAGGTTCAATTGCAGGAGTTACAATTGTTTCTGTAACACCATCAATAATAACTGTTTCACTTGACTCTGGTACACCTACTGAAAGTTGATACTGTGCTACGCGATCTTTCGCTGTCTTATACACTTCTACCTGCTGTGCAAACTCTTTTGCATCTGCCGCAGCTTGTAGGTCTGCTGGAATATC
>ENA-UZWU01003606-UZWU01003606.1-metagenome-genome-assembly--contig:-Day-4--1m-contig-3606_pt2 | contig 35472 bp, 30 predicted proteins | sample MGYA00260345_ERZ794905 | MGnify/ENA metagenome assembly ERZ794905
AGAATGCGCTCAAGGTAGCGCAATGTGAGCTCATCTGTTGAACCCCCGCAAGGCAAAATCATAGTGCGAAATACGGTGCAGGTCTGATCCGGTCGTACCAGCGCTATTGCAAATTCGGTCGCTTTGGCGGATTGATTCACCTTCTCTAAATAGGCTTCATTCCACAACACCGCTGGGACAAAATCTTGGTCGAGTACAGGCTTGATTTTTGTAGTGATTAGAGGTGACATGTGCAGGGATACATTGATGTTTCGCAGTTAATTATGAAGTATCCAGCCTAACTAAAAAGGTCAAAAAGTTACCTTATTTGACTTAAATTTAACATAATTGACTTTTTGTCGGTGCCAAATATTGTGGCGTCTGTGCAAGATTCTCTGCTTAACATCAACGAACCCAAAAATTATTTTGGAGGAAAAGGCGTTGGTTCACTACCTAATCCCAAGCGTATTTTGTTATTCTTACGAGAGGACAAATACACTCTCCAGCAACATGCTTTACAAAATCGGTCGCACCATCGCTTTGTGCTACTTTTTAATATTAGCACGGTAGGGCACGTTCATCTCGATGACCTAGTGTTACCCATCAAGCCTGGACAAGCGTTGTTGATCCTCCCCTACCAATTTCACCATTTCAGCAAATTGGCATCAACTGATTTGCAATGGTTATTTTGTACCTTTGAGCTCGAAACGCAAACGCTATTCGAGTCTCTCAAAAATCGCATCATTAATACCAACGCAGAGATGCAGGAAACACTGGAGCAACTGCTAAGGGCATGGAATATGCCAACGAGCGAACTACAAACACTCCGCATTCAGGCTGGTATTTTGTCTCTACTACTCTCCATGTCGCAAATCTGTGAAAAAAATGAATCGTACCATTTACCTGATACTACTTACAACCTAGTCAGCACAATCAATCAATTAATGGCACATTGGAGAGGCCGCACAGTAAGCATCGAAGATATTGCCGCTGCCACCAACTACTCCGCATCTAGACTGCGCACCATCTTTAAGCGGGCCGCTGGAATACCGCTGGGCTCATACCTCAAGAACTATCGACTCAATCGAGCTATGGCTTTACTTCGAACATCCAGCCTTTCGATTTCCGAAATCTCAGCCGAGACAGGCTTTGCATCGCCTCAAGCATTTAGCCGAAGTTTTAAAAAAGAAACCGGCGGAACCCCACGTAGCTATCGTTGCGAACACTAGAGATAACCATTCGTGCTACTCACCATGTCGCGCACACGAAAGAAAGTGCATTCCATCATTTAACACTAAGAAGGCACCCCTGATTAAACACGCCCCATTGAATACATTCCCATGAAAAATATCATATCTATCACCTCCATCGTCATGCTAACGCTGACCCCGCTGTTGCAGGCAAAACTGTCAACTGCCAAGATATTCAGCAGTCATATGGTGCTTCAGCGTGACTTAGCGAGCCCCGTTTGGGGATGGGATACTCCCGGGGCAGAAGTAACAGTGCGTTTCGCTGGCCAGGTGCAAAAAGCTGTGGCCGATAAGAAAGGGCGCTGGCAGCTACAATTGAACCCTCATGCAGCCAATACTTCCGCTCAAAGCATGAGCATTACCAACAACACTGGCGAGAAAATCACCTACAACGATATCCTCATAGGAGACGTATGGATTTGCTCAGGACAATCCAATATGGAGTGGTCTGTGAAGCAGTCACACAATCCACAACAAGAAATCGCAGAGGCAAATCACCCGCAGATCAGAATCTTTGATGTCAAAGGCCACACTATTGCCAGTCATCCACAAGAACAACTCAGCATTCCGACTTCTTGGCAACACTGCAACCCTAAGTCCGTCACCAATTTTAGCGCAGTTGGCTATTACTTTGGTCGTGATCTGCAACAGCAAAGCGGTGTGCCCATCGGCCTGCTCGGCACTAACTGGGGAGGTACGCGAGTTGAGCCTTGGACGCCACCTGTAGGATTTCGCAAGCAGCCTGAGCTAGCTGAACTTTCCAAAAAGGTAGATGCTCAGCTGATCAATACACCAGCAGGAAAAACCGCATGGAACAACTACGCCCTTCAGGCGAAGCAGTGGAGTACCACAGTCCAAGAGGCCATTAATGAGGGCCACAAGGTTCCATCGCCACCGACAAGCCCAGGCCCCAGAAGCCACAACGAACCCTGCTCAATCTACAATGCAATGGTTCACCCCATCGTTGGTTTTGGTGTCAGAGGCGCCATCTGGTATCAGGGTGAATCCAACTCCGGCGAGGGGATTCACTACCTACCTAAGCTCAAGGCGCTTGTGCAAGGGTGGCGAGAAATTTGGCAGCAGCCTAGTGATTTCCCATTCTACTTTTATGTGGTCAAGCTGGCACAATTTCACGGCCATAACACGAATCCAGAGGGTGGGGATGGTTTTGCCCGCATACGTGTAGCTCAGGACCGCATCCAAGAACTCCCCCACACTGGCGTTGCTTCCGCTATCGACATTGGTAACGCTCGGGATATTCATCCCAAGAATAAACAAGACGTCGGCAAGCGCCTCGCACGATGGGCACTACGTGATGTTTATGGTAAAAAAGATCTGACCGTCGCCGGCCCGACTTTTAAAGAAATGAACGTTGTGGGCAACACGGTCACCATCAGCTACGATCACGTAGGCCGCGGTCTAATGATCGCCAAAAAGAAAGATCCATTCCAAGCTCTGCTAGCAACACCTGATGCCAAACTTGCAAGCTTTGCTATCTCTGGAGCCAATCAAAAGTGGTATTGGGCTGAGGCACACATTGAGGGTAATACCGTCAAGCTTAGCTCGGCAGCGGTGGCAAAACCTATCGCCGTGAGATACGCATACCGGGGTAATCCTACCGACGCCAACCTCTACAATAAGGATGGTTTGCCCGCGATTCCCTTCCGCACGGATAACAAAAATCCATAAGCTAAAAAGCACTTCATTTACCTTCTAAAATAAAAAAAGCATACCCATCCCGAGTATGCTTTTTTTAGTAAAATGATGACTGCGCTATGATATCTCTGCAAGCCAAGCAATGAGTGCCTCTGGTGAGGCCGCCATGGGAGTTGCCACCTTAGGCTCGTCAGCGAGACAAGCAATACGCTCAGGGATTTGCAGTGCCCCGCTTCCCAGTTGCTCGGTAATCGTCTCGGGAAACTTCGCCGGGTGTGCAGTCTCAAGGATGATGGTCGTATCATTCGGGTGATCTACCAGCCATGCCTCAGCAGCAAGGTAGCCAACAGCGCCATGGGGATCGATCACATATCCGTATTTCTGGTGCACTTCTTTAATCGCGTTACGAGTGCTCTCATCATCTACAGCGTAGCCGCTGATGTCAGAGGCCATCGCTTTCCAGTCGTTGCCGAACAATTCTTGCATGCGCACAAAATTCGATGGAGCACCGACGTCCATTGCATTAGACAGAGTAGCCACAGATGGTCGCGGCTTATATTCAGAGCTCTCAAGATACTCCGGAACTACGTCGTTGATATTGGTAGCTGCCACTACATGACTGACTTCTAGTCCCATGCGCTTGGCAATGAGCAAGGCCGTAAGATTGCCAAAATTTCCGCTTGGTATCACAAATACTGGCGGCTCTTTGCCCTCGATAGCCAGCTGGCGTGCCGCTTCAAAATAATAAAGCATTTGCGGAATCAAGCGAGAGATATTGATCGAGTTTGCCGAGGTTAGATTACACTGCTTTGATATGTCCGCATTAAGGAAGGCGGCTTTCACCATGCGCTGGCAGTCATCGAAGCTCCCGTCTATTTCCAGCGCAGTAATGTTGCCCCCGAGTGCCGTGAGCTGCTTCTCTTGCAAGCCACTAACTTTTCCTGATGGATAAAGAATAATAACACGGGTTCCCTCCACGTGATGAAACGCCGAGGCTACGGCGCCACCAGTGTCTCCAGATGTCGCCACAAGTACGGTCAAGACCTTGTCATCATCGCGTGTTAACCACGCCATGACTCTAGCCATAAAGCGGGCTCCAAAATCTTTGAATGCTAATGTGGGCCCGTGGAAAAGCTCTAGCACCCGCCTGTTCTCGTCTAGGCGCGCTAGTGGTGCAGGGAAATTGAGAGCTTCGCTGACAATCTTAGCCAACTGCTCGTTTGATATCGCACCTTGAAGTATAGTCGAGACTACCTCATACGCCATTTTGTCGAAGTCCATGGTCTGCCATGTCTTCCAAAACACATCACTCAAAGCAGGGATATCCTCAGGCATGTAGAGCCCATTGTCTGCCGGTAATGAACGCAGCACTGCTTCACCAAAATCAACCGAGGTGTCAGGGCTGTTTGTACTATAGAGGCGCATGAGAAAATACTGAAGCCAGTCGGCTAAAGGCAGCGACTATGTTTTGATCTCTAAGAGATCAACGAAGCTATGATCTAAAATGGGATGTCGTCGTTGTCATCCATTGGTGCCCCACCTTGCGCAGGAGAACCACCTTGCTGCTGTGGAGCTGGGTTACCGCCACCGCTGCTCTGTTGTCCGCCTCCTGGAGCTCCCATGAGCTGGATGTTGTCAGCTACCACTTTAAGCTTGGAACGCTTTTGCCCAGTAGCTTTGTCATCCCAGCTATCCATCTGCAGGCGACCCTCAATGAAGAGAGGCTTTCCTTTGCCAGAATACTGCTGTGCGACCTCAGCAGTGCGCCCCCATAGAGTGACATCAACAAAGGTAGTTTCTTCGATGCGCTCGCCTCCATCACCAGAGCGCACGCGATTGACAGCTAGGCCGATGTCAGCAACGGCAGTGCCCTTAGGTGTGTAACGAAGTTCGATATCACGGGTTACGTTACCCATGAGCATTACTTTATTAAAATTGGCCATGTCTTAAACCCTAAGTGATTTCGCTAGCAGACGGCAATAGTAAATTGCTCTACACCGTCTCTAATCTCGTCAGTTGATAATTTCGGCTGAAAGAATGTAATTAACCCAAGCGCTGGTAGTGCTGCAGGTAAACGCTTTCGTTCAAGCTGAGTATGGACTGAATCTTCTCGATAGCTGTTGGCTCTGCTTCAAAGATGTAGTTCACGTAGTGGCCTCCATCAAGGTGACGTGCGTTATATGCGAACTTGCGGCGTCCGAGTTGCTGGATCTCATCCATCTTGGCTCCGTTACCTTCCATTTCCTTGGCTACCGAGGACACAAGGTCATTGAGTCCGTCGTCCTGGCCTTGGGAGTTGAGTACGATTAGACCTTCGTATTTTCTGCTCATCGCTATATTATTGATTTAAAAGTTAATTTGATTTGTTTGTGTTGAAGGAATTGGCGGCTGACTCAATCCCCTCGGAGAGCGCAAACTGAACAGCTTCCGCCGCAGTTGCAAGCGTGTTTTCCAATTGATTTTGCTCTTCGGTCGAAAACTTTCCCAGAACATGACCTGTTAAGGATCCCCCAGCTTTCTTTTTCTCCTCTTGCCTCATATTGCCAATCCCAAGTTTAAGCCGAGGAAACTGGTCATCACCAAGATGGCTAATGATTGATCGTATGCCATTGTGGCCACCCGCTGAGCCTGACTTTCTGAATCGCAAGGCCCCAAATGGCAGAGAAACATCATCATACACCACCAAGATTTGCTCAGGCTTCCATTTGTAGAAGCGCAAAGCAGCAGCTACCGACTGGCCACTTTCATTCATAAAGGTCTGAGGCTTCATCAGAACAGCATGAGACTCAGGCAATTTGGCCACATGGGCACGCCATTTGAGATGATTGGCCATCTCTGCTCCGCTGCAGTGTGCCAAGCGATCCATCACTAAAAATCCAACATTGTGACGAGTTTGCTCATACTTCTGCCCCGGATTTCCAAGGCCTATGACGAGTTTGATATCGGACATGTTCTTTTTTTAATCTTCAGGATCAAAATACCAAACACCAAATACTAGAAATAAAAAAGCCCGGAGCCAATCAGCCCCGAGCTTTTGAAATAATATGTGAACTGTGTATTACTCAGCAGAAGCTTCTGCTGCTTCAGTTTCGCCTTCGGCAGCTTCGCCACCTTCGGTGCCTTCGCCTTCTCCATCTTCGGCTTCCTCACTTTGAGCAGTGCGTGTCTTGGCAACAATAGCTACCACGACGTCCTCACCGAGAACAGGTGTTACGCCCTCGGGGAATTGGATGGCTCCGATATGAAGAGCATCACCGATTTCAAGAGCGCTTACGTCTGCCACAACATTCTCAGGGAGGTCGTTGGGCAAACAGCTGATTTCCAGTCCGTGAAGCATCTGCTCCAGTAAACCGCCAGCCTTGACACCTTCAGGCTCGCCAGTGAGCTCAAGTGGTAAGGTTGCATTGATTGATGTGTCTTGATTGACTGCCAAGAAATCAACATGAAGAATTTCACCGGTAATGGCGTTATGCTGAACGTCTTGCAAAAATGCTAGTTGAGTGCTCGAGTCCCCGAGATCAAGTGTTACGAGGATACTGTCAGAGACTGCATGATTAAGCATGTCTCTGAATGTTTTTGCGTGCACCTTAACGTTTCTGTTCTCGGATCCGCCGCCGTAAACAACGGATGGTATGTATCCCTCGCGACGCATTTGCTTGAGCACGCCAGAACCTGTGCGGGCACGCTCTTCTGCTTTTAAAGTTTGTGGTTTAGCCATATAATTGGATGGTTGATTAGTTTAATTGTAGTGATGGAGCAGGCCCAAAAATGAATGACGGCGGGTAGTAGAGTGAGATGTCAGACTCGTTCTGGGGGCGGGTCTTTACCACTTCAGGCGTCAATGTCAAAGAGAGAAGTGACAGATTTTCCGTCATGAATACGAGAAATAGCATCTCCTAGGAGTCCCGCAATCGAGACAGTCGTCACTTTTTCCCCATAGGCCTGGGGTACCGAGTCACTGGTTATCAGCTCTTTAATGGCAGATTCGGCGATGCGTTTCCGTCCCATATCACCCAAAACACCATGAGATACCCCTGCATAAATACTTTTCGCCCCATGCTTCTCAAGAATTTCTGCAGCAGCACAGAGAGTTCCTGCCGTCTCAGTCATATCATCGACCAATAATACATTACGGCCCTCAACATCTCCGATGACATTCATGGCCTCTACCTTGGTGGCACTGACCCGGTGCTTAGCAACGATTGCCAGCTCAGCACCTAACTTATCGGCATAGGATCTTGCCATTTTCACCCCTCCAACGTCTGGGGAGACTACGGTTAGGTTACTCGCATCATCTCCGTGCTGTTCACGCAAATGTTTGATAAATACTGGCTTAGCATAGAGGTGGTCTACCGGTATATCAAAGAAACCCTGAATCTGTGCGGCATGTAAATCCATCGTGAGTACGCGGTCAACCCCAGCAGCAGAGATCAAATTGGCAACTAATTTAGCCGTGATCGGCACTCGTGGCTGGTCCTTACGATCTTGGCGCGCATATCCAAAAAATGGCATTACCGCAGTGATTCGGCCTGCACTCGCCCTTTTGGCCGCATCCACCATGATGAGCATTTCCATCAAATTATGATTCGTCGGAGGGCAAGTCGGCTGAACCAAATAGACATCCTCGCCACGTATGTTTTCATTGATCTGAACAAAGGTCTCACCATCGGGAAATGATGTCACTTCGACATTAGCCAACTCTTTGCCGAGATGAGCTGCGATTTTTTGTGCGAGCTCGCTGTGGGCCTTACCGCTGAATATTTTCATGGAATTGCAATTTCTATGCGTCGTTTGCATAATGTAAGTTGCGATCGCTGATGCGCTGGATTGTGCGCAAAGAGTTTATTCTGCTCGTTCAGCTACCGCGTGCTGGATTGTGTATGCTGATTTCATGATGACAATCTCAAATGCACCAAAGTAAGAATTAACTCAGCTATTTTGTGCTCACCGCGCTCACATAACCCTAATATACCTACTTAGCACCTTTGGTAAATAGAACAGCGGGGATTGTTTGAATCAGTAATTTGATATCCAATAGCAGAGACCAGTTATCAATATATTGTAAGTCCAGTTTTACCCAATCCTCCCATTCCGTGATCGTATTCCGGCCTTTCACTTGCCAGATGCAGGTAATGCCTGGCTTGACACTAAGTCGGCGACGATGTTCTGATTTCTCAAATTTAGAAACCTCATAAATAGGCAATGGCCGCGGCCCGACCAAGCTCATATCGCCTGCAATGACATTGAGCATTTGAGGAAATTCATCAATGCTCCACTTCCTTAGAAAACGAGCAAATGGAAAAACACGCGGGTCATTTTTTAATTTGAAAACTGGCCCACTCATCTCATTACCCATTTCATCCTTCAACTCATCAAGCTGTGCCTCAGCGTCCAACACCATGGTTCTAAACTTCCACATTTTGAATCGTTTGCCAAATTTACCCGCACGCACTTGACGGAAAAATACAGGATCTCTTGGGCTACTAAGCTTGATGCCAATGATTGCCACGATCCATGCTGGCAGTGTGAAGAGAATAAATAATGTAGCTCCTAATCTGTCTAATGCAGATTTTGCGAGCAAAGTCCATGACAGCTCTGGGGTCCTACGTAAAACAAGCATTGGCTGCCCACCCAAATTATCAAAGGTCGGCCGTGATACTTGAGTACGAATAAAGTCAGCGGTTACCCACGATTCAATTCCTTGCTTTTCACATAATTCAACCGTTGCCGAGATTTGCTGAAACACCGCATTATGCGCGGCAATGATAACTCGTTCAACTGATTCTTGAGTTACTATTTCTTCGAGCTTCGATACGTCCTGCTCGGAAAAATCAAACTCGCAAACAACCTGCCAATAATCAGTCACCTCATCAGGCATGGACTCGATAAGCATGCGGGTATCTGCTTTACATCCAGCAAGCACAACGCGTTCTTTGCGACCCTCTTTAAGGGCTGCGAAGCGCAGCCTTGATCGCACGAAGGCATCTCGGAGGAGCAAAAAACAAGCTGATAAACCCATAGCTACCACCAGCACCAAACGACTGACAGGAGCTATCTTGAAAAAGAGGGTTATGGCAGCAATCACCAAACTAATAACAACCAAAGCCTGTACCATCTGTCTGACAGATTTAAATAAAGACTTACGCATTATATTCTTATAGAAGCCAAACTTCTCCAAGACGATTGCCGTAAGCGGAACGACTATAGATAATAGCCACACAATCTGAGCAAGGCCGATTTGGCCATCGTCACTCAAACCAAGTAAAGGCCGCAATATAGGCCGTAGGTTGTCTCCAATGACAAAACCAAGGAACACCAACACGACATCGCAAAACATTAATGCTTCAACTGAGAGCTGCTCTCTATTTCGAGATCCTAACATGGCTTATCAAAAAAAGTTTATTGAATTATATTATACCCTAATAGCTTCTTATTCCTTGCGCGAGCGATCAACGACTAAAGGACCTAGTTTACGAATAAACTTTTCTAATAATTCTTCAGACTGCTCGAGAGTAAATGCTCCTGGCCCATCTCTCATCAGACCTTGATCAACGTAGACCTGCGTCACGGGAACCGAAAAAGTCGCATACGCCCACTGCTGATCAAAACCTTTAAAAAGACGATCCTTCATATCTTGAAAAGTTCTACCATAATGGCTCTCCGTAATTCCCGAATGACCAAAAAACGTGTAATACTGGACACGCATCGCCTCAAAGCTAGAGCCATCATCGCGCATCACAGGTTTTTTGCAGACGATTTCTCTGACTGGCAAATCCGAACCATCAGGAAAGACATTCGCCAATACTACTGTTCTTTCTTTTACAAAATTCCATCCTTGTGAGCGCAAGCAACGCTCAGGGCGATGAATGCTGTTATTGAGATCTTTACCTGAGAAAACAACCGACACCTCAACTGGTGGGTGATAAGGATTAGCGGAGTTAGTAAATTGAGTCCGCTCAAACTCTGTATCCTTGGCTAAAATTTGAAGTTCCTTACCGGTAATATCGACACGCTTGCCAATCATGGTGTCAAACTGCATTGGCAAGTGGCGAGACAAGCAAGATACCTTCATCGACTCAGACTTCGGTAGTATCCAGATTACTGAAAATCCAACTGCTAAGGTAAGCGCTAGAACGTAAATACGCTTGGTGATCAGCTCAGGGCTATCCTGCGCATCATCATGATTTGATTGTTTAGTATTATTTTTTTCTTCTGAAGACATGTATTTATTTAGTTTTGACTGCGCACTGAGGATTACAAAACGTCGCCATCAAACCTGAATTCGTTTTCTAACTACTTTCTTATTCACTTTCAAGTTGAGGATTTTATCAATCAGGAACAAACCAGCTAATGCTATAGGAAAGAAGAAAAGTAAACCTGCCCAATCGTGGTATACACCCGCGGCAAACTCACTGAATCCCATTTCAGCTAATACAATGATGGTAAAAATTCTAAAGAAATTAGCCACCAAGGCTAATGGCAGAGCACAAGCAAACAAGAACGCCATTTTCCATAGCTTTGTTTGAGTGAAGTAAGAATAGATGGCAGAAATCATGACTAAGGCCATCAAAGATCGAATGCCACTACACCCCTCTGCAATATCCATTCCATCCCAGCTATCATTACCAGATTTAATTTCCGTGCCTGCATTGATTAAGTCCATTCCCAGTAGGGTGCCCATTTCATAGCACGATTTAGTCACCGCAATTTGCAAAACATTCGTCGCCTGCTGTAAGCCCGGAACTGATACAGCAAACCACCAGAAAAAGGCAGGAAACAACATATGCCGCGCCACTTTCCATCCGCAGATGTAGAGTGTGCCTCCGACAATTAAAAACGGCAACCCAATCAGCGGCAACCTTGGCTGGAGTGTTCGAACTGAGACAATATAAAGCAAAATCAAAAATGCCACTCCCAACAAGCCCCAGCGTGAACCCTTGATCGGCTCTGACTTCATCGTTGGCCATATTCGATAAATAAAATACACGAATAAAAATGGCACCGCCCATCCATGGGCAAAATCTTTGCGCCAAGCATCAGCGATCCAGAACACAAGTCGTTCTTCAGATGTTGAAGAATTCGGATAAATTGGGATGAACAACCAAAAGACTAACATGACTAATGTTAGTAGCCCTATAGGAGTGAGGTAGCTTTGCTTTTTGAGAAGTTCTGACATGTGAAGTGACTTGGTATGTGACTATAGTGGTGATCTATACAACTAGACTAAACTAGATTGTTAGTTTTTGGTGGTAACTCGATCAATCGAATCCATTTCTTTTTTCGAAGTCCAAAGGTAAACGATTGTGATGATGAAAATTCCACAAGAGTAAATAATAGCAAATTCCCAAAACCAATCAATAGCCCATGCGAGGCCAATTCCAAAACGATAGACTGGTTCATCAATGTATAGTCCCACAGATCGCCTGAGACGCCACCATAGTGTGTGTTCGCGCTTATCTTCTCGCAATCGATTTGCTTGATTTAAAACTAATTCCTTTAACCATAATAATACATTAAGAATGGCCCTTAAAATAATCACCACTAAAAGAACCCTCAAGGTATAGTCCATATCCGCGTCTATAACACCCTGATAATAGTAATGCCCCGCACCATATGCCAATATACATGGGAATAACATTCCTGAACACATGTCACATATCTTGTCCAGCAGTGAGCCAAAGCTAGACTCTTTCCCTGTCGCTCTTGCCAACGGCCCATCCGCACAGTCAAATACATATCCCACTTGCAGGCCAAGCATCACGACAATACCCGCCGACCATGTTCCTTGCTCGAGCCAAACTGCGACAGCGCACGAACATAGTGTGATTGCTACTGATAAAAGAGATAAAATGTTGGGAGAAACACCAGCTTTAGATGCCGCGAGTGCAATGAATGCACCTATTCGATAACTAAAGTTTCTGGTTAGCCATATAGACTGCATTCCTCGCATCTGCCAGAAATCAGTCAATGTATGATTCTCTTTGCTCATTTCAATATTACTATGATTACTACTTAGTTATGCCCGTTGTCTCAAAAAATTGGATGAAACCCAGCATTTGCTTTGTTTGTCGATCTATTAAAGTAAACTCACTACTTTTACTATAACGACGAGCTTCCTGCATTGAATCTTTTGCCTCGATCATCAATCGATAAGCTTTCTTTGCCTCGCCTTTGCGCCATGACTGAAGACTATAGCTATAATAATGTAATCCACGGTAATAATAATACCCGATTTCCCCTAATTGATGCGCTCCTTTTTTTACTTCTTCGATTCTTGTGTAAATATTTTGCGTCTCCTCGAAGCGCAATTGCCCATCCAAGAATATGGCGTAGGCTAGTAAGCAAGAAGTGTAAGCTCGCTCCCAATTATTTTTCCACATCCTAACCCCCTTCTCATCACTAAGCTCAAATAAATCGATAGCTTTTTGAAAGTGTATTTCAGCAACTTCACTATCGCCCTCCGCCACGCTCAATGTCGCCATACGATGGCGAAGGGATGCCCACTGACTATACATCTTTAGCCATGGTTCTCGAGCCTCCACCATTTGAGAAGTCGCTGCATATGTATGATCTGCCTCAAGGTACCGCATCTGGCATATGTAAATCGCTGCCAGATTGATTCTGGGTATTGGATCATACTGATTAAGTTCTATCGAAGCAAGACAGGCGGATTCAGCTAAATCATAAAACTTCTCCTTTTCCTCAGGGCGTTCTGCCTCATCAGCCTCTATTTTGTAAAGTATTCCCAGGCGCTTAAAGCGCTGCCATCTTGGAGCTCTCATCAAGGACTCCTCTAATACAGGAATCATAGACGATCGGTTCACTTGATGCGGTTTCCAAGCGCCATCTTCTTTTAGAGCTCTTTGTTCGAGTAAAGGAATGCCTGCCCACAACTGTTGTCCACCAATACCAACCCCTGCAAGACCCAGAAGTAACAAACATAGCACGACGAGGTAAGATTGAAAATATGGAGGACGAGAATTAACCTCTCCTTCACTTGTTGAATGTCGAGACAATCGGCAGATGGGAAGAACCCACACTGCACAGCATATAAACAATAATAAATTGGCAAGTAAATGTGTTCTAAAATCAAAGCAAATGTGGGCACTCATAGCTACCATACCGCTCATGCCTGCTATTGTTAGAGCCATTGCATTCGACCCTTTACGCAATCCATCACCCTTTAACGCTATGGCGAGTTTTCGTGTTTGGCTCCAGCCTATGAAACAGTGCACAGTCAAGGCTATGATGACGATGAGAAAACCAACAAGGCCATAGTCAGCTAGGAGTTGAAGATATTCATTATGTACAAACTCGGGGTTCGCATGCGTTGGTGTTAAGTTTGGATTCCAATATAACAAACAAAGATAAGAGAAACTTCGGGCCCCTGCTCCAATGACAGGAAAATCAAGCCATTGTTCATATGCCATTGGCCAGAAATTCAATCGCGCTACGGAACTAAAAATAGAATTAAAGCCTCCCTCAAAATCACCACCTCCACGACTTTGTATAACCCAATAAGCCGCAATAATTATACCAATGAATGCTACAGACATTATACCGCCAATCATACCGCTTACTCGTTTTTTGATTTGAGGGTTCTGGTGCTTCAAAGATAAGATCAACAACATCGTGAAAACGCCCAACCCGGGAAACATACTCACGATACCAGATCGTGATTGGGAGAGCACCGCTAAGCACATGGAAATAATACCTAACACAAATATAAAACTCCTAACGGGAAATGCAAATCGACCCCAGATTCCTAGACTCAGAGACAAAAGCCCAGCTATTACAGCGAAGTTAGCAAAGTCACCATAATACCCATACATTCCAGTCACATGTCCTTGACTGGCACGCGTTGCACCCAAGAAATGAAAAATAACTGAGAAGCCATCCCCGCCTTTTATTTGTAAAAATCCAGCAACAACATGAAGCATGAGTAAAAAGACAACAACCCATGTGAGCCCCAATCTAAGCCTTACCGAGTTTCTACCTGTGAGCCCGTATCCTGCTAATAAATACAAAATTCCGGCAGGTATGATCAGCATGAGGTCGTCTATTCCCAAATCTAAGACAGGAGAAAGCAGGGCCCTGACCACAAAGTAACAAATGGATAAAACCATAAATACAGCAAGCCAACCATACTCGAATTTGTGGCATCTTAAATAAGCACTGCCTGTGGTGTGTTGACGTGTAATCGATATAGATGCAGTTATGGCAGCCAGACCTGCAACAATCACAGCTGGCGTTTGAGGCACGATGCTTAATGTTATGCCTATTAACCCCGCTATGAACAAGCTCAGGCAGATTAAAAATATGCTTATTATATTCACAGCTAAATTCTATTTATAAACTCCACTTAGTTTCTCACTACAGCTGAGAAAACGTCTTCCATATTGGAGATAAAACTATTCCTAGTATATCGGGAATTATAAAGCCTTCTGGATGCCTCACCCATCTTTATTCTTCTACCCTCGTCCTTAGCCAAATCATTGATTGCACTAGCAAACTGCTCGGGGGCTTGAATATCACATAATATTGCGCAGTCCTCGCCTTCGACCACTTTAGGTATTCCTCTCCATCTTGTAGTCACCAGTGGCAGACTAAACGCCATTGCCTCAACTAAAACCAAACCAAATGTTTCGGCTTCATAATGAGAAGGAAACAAGAAACAATCTGCATCAGCGTAAGTTTGCCACTTTTCCTTTCCACTCAGCGGCCCCATGAATTGGAAATGATCTCGTAACTGATCTTTTTCAATTTCAGCCTTCACTTGACCACGAAACACATCGCAAGACCAATCTCCTACGACTCTAAATTGAAAACTGAAGTCTCTCTCCTTAAGTTTTTTTGCTGTCTCAACCATTTGCATAACGCCCTTACCCTCGCTCAAGAGCCCGACGAAGAGGATTTGAAAAACACCGTCACTTTGGCGAATCCGAGGTATAAGAAGTATGTCTACTCCATTTCTTACAACCGTATTTGCATCGGACTTAAAAAAAGAACCCGTTGGAGGGGCTGTCTCGATTACGTCAATCGATAAATCTGCATGAGCGTATATTTTTTTCGCGATCTTACCTAGGACTCCTATTGAATCTAAATATTTGGGCAAGCCAGCCGCGTGATAATGAAAAACAGTTTTTGAGAAACACCACCTAACAGCTGACAAATAAATAATATCACGTATTACAGGAGCTTTGTTCGCGCTTGCTGGCAGGTAATAAAAAACCTTGGGTCGCTTGCTAAGCACAATCCACCATGTTTTGAAAATTAAATATGTTAGGTGTACTAGTTTTCCAATTGAAAACTTACCTACTGATTCGATATTTTCGCTGTATGCCATTCTCAGGCACTGGACTTTCAAATCACGCCAATCGTGATCAAAAAGCATAGCTGTTACCACCGCTTGTCCGTGATATGGCGGCGGCGTTTGTCCTACCAATAATATATCAAATCGTGCTCTCATTTTTTATCCACTCTTTGAGTAATCCATCATGCTTAAAATGCCCGAGTGCATTCGAATAGAACAAATAACTGCCAATACACTCATTGACCATACTCCCCCAACCCGTCCGCTCCATAAACGCCCTACCTTCGAATGTGTTAGCCCAATCTCTGCAAAATTGGATTGCTTCTAAGTTTGACGTGCGATCAACAAGTATTGCCCTCTGCAGAAGGTAATGAATCCAATCCCAAGCTGCCGGCCCGCTGCATGACCCGTGCTCCCAGTCAATAACCGTCATCTTATCATGTCCCGATTTTTTGATATTCCATGGTGCAAAATCACCATGATATATGCCAACCAAAACCTGTATATCACTGCATTTATCTAGTAAACACTCACCCTCAGCAATACCATACTCTTTAATATAGTTTCTTACCTGCTTTAGCTGACTTGTCTCAGTGAGTGCCATCTTATGGGCTGAATTAAGCCAGCCCTCTAATATATTAATAACGAGCCGGTCATCATCTTGTTGTGGAGATTTCCCATCGACCTTTAGGCAGCTATAAAAACACCACTTTTCACTTTTGTCATACTGCCTCAAGCTCAGAACGCTCGGCAATCCGTCAGGCAAAGCGAGCATCATAGCAATCTCGTCACTAACAGCAACTCTTGCTTGTAAAGACAAGCCTACTTTATCGATGATCATCTCGCCTCCTGCTTTTCTTGCTATGATAATTCGCCTTGCCTCAGACTCTGGATTACCCAGCAAAAAACCAAAACCTGCTTCATTCGCCCTCAGCTTGGCGATTAGGCCAGCACTGCAAAACTTTAAACGCCTTTTGGGCAGAAAATACTTATGCAGATTACATGTAATTAGCAGCTTAATGATGTCGCTCAAACATCGCGCTATTCGCGTTTGAGGCTGGTAAAGTGACAGTGTGGCTAACGCCATGTCCCGCTCTTTAGGAAGTGCAAGCAACAGGGCGCCCTTACGAAAGACGCAATAAAATCTTACCGTGCAATATAGATCACCCGAGCTTTCCAATTGCTCAATAACTATTTTATCAGTTTCTGACCACATCACATTCTAACCAATTTTATTAAATGACTGTTTATACCGCAACCCTCTTTACATCCCGCACAAGCACTTAATCACGTTCTATTACGTTATCGTATATTTCCGCCATCACTTGGGCCTTCTTTCGCCAATCATACAGATCAAGCATCCGTTGCCTGGCATTGTTACCGTGGGCATCTATTCTTTTAGGATCCTCTACGTAGTGACTAACGGCCAAGCGCAGAGAATTAATTGTCTCTGCCCTGGATGCTGGTTTTACGACTCTACCACAGTGATTATTGACCGATAATGCTGGCCCACCACGTTCAAGGCAAATAACGGGCAAACCAGATGTCATGGCCTCTAAGACAGTAAATGATCCAGAATCATGCAAACTTGGATACATGAACAAATCGTAATTTTGATAAAGCGTGAGAACTTCTGCGTGCGGAACACGGCCGAGAAAATACACACGATTAGTTAGGCTTAATCTCTTAATTTCATTTCTCAATATACTCTCGTCTGGACCGCTACCGATAATGGTTAACGATACCCTCTGAGGGAGCATAGCCAATGCTTGAATAGCAAGCTCAAGTCCTTTCCAGCATAGAACTCCACCTACAAATAATAATTTAAGATCCTTGCCTCCTGTTACTTGCCTCGATCTATGCCCTAAAAAGTCGCCTGTGATACCTATCTGTGGCATTACTAAGCTTTTAATTTCATGATCAGCAAAAACTTGCTTCATTTCGTTCGTCGATGCAATCACTTGGTTAGCTTGACGATACTTACTCATGCCTAATCCAAGTCCCGTAGAGAGTCTTGTCACCAGATTACGGAATATTTCTTTAGTGTGCACACGCCAACCCCTTTCAGGTAGCAACTCTTCGGGAAATTCTTCACAGCCGCCAACAGGCCCAACAATCGACAACGCATTGTGATTTGTTACCGCAAGCGGCAACCTAAAGGAGGCAAAAGTTAAATGGTGTATAATATCGTAATGATTTTCTTTCTCGAGTTGCTGGATTTTCAAATACGCCATTTTCTGCCATTGCGCATAATACCAACCCACTATTGCAGATTGAGGTTTAAGCCATTTCTTGCACTTTAAAGCCACAATCGACAGATCAATATATATAAATTTGAGAGTGGGCAACGATGCAGCTTTTAGTTTTGCCTCTATAACCTTTTTGTTATTACTCCTCGTCAATACCGTAACGTCGCAGTGCTCTGCGAGATGCAAAGCCCACTGCCAGCCCACCTCAGGCTCAGAGCCTTTATCTGGCTCACATGCATAAGCCGATAATAATATTTTGTTGCGTTTAATACGAGTCATCGAATCGTAATAATATTTTTTGATAATGTCTAAGACCTAACCTTTTATCATCGTACAATTAAGTTGTCTCTAGTCTCTTGCAGGTACTTTTTAGGGCTTGTAAAATCTGATCGCGGGCTTCATCAATCGTTGTTTCGGTTGAGACCATTACGGCTTTCTTCTCTTTTTTCGAAAACGTAATAAGGGCGTCAACTTGGCGGCGAACTTCGCTGAGAGGCAGCTCTTTTTTTCTAGCTGTTAGAACCACAGGATCACCATGCAAACAGATAATTAAATCTGGCTTTGGCACTAAATAAGTAAATATACGAAGCACGCAGGCGGGCAGCTTAATCCTCAATCGTTTGGGGTCAATCAGCAGATCATACGCGTATCGATCGAATAAGAAAATGGTAGGGCTCTTTGATATTAATGGGCGTACCCGAAGCCAGTAGCCCAAGACATAATCAACAAGGTAATAAGCCAGCCTAAACATCGAAACAAGATATCCCGAAGGAGTCGCTCCGTGGGGGTCAGTTACAATCCCTTCCTCTACTGTCCCATTTTTTCTGTAGCTACCTAGGGCCGGCAACAACCTAGGTCTGAGATGTTCAACAGTTAATGCGCCATGAGTAGCATCCATCAATACTGGACTGACAGCTTCGATCATCGTGGATTTACCAGATCCATCGGTGCCCAATATGGCCACCATTACACCAGGAGGCTTTATGATACGCGCGGCTCTTGAACCATAATACAGGCCCTTATTGAAGAAATACATAAAAGGTGAATCAATTAGTGCCCTGTATTCCAAATTACGCCTTATCAACTTTGCCTCTTTCACAACAGCTGAACTATCTGGATTGTTAATACACAGCATGCGTATACGATCCAATACCTTCTCCCCCATAGGTGATAAGGCGGACAAGATGGAAGCCCAACTCTTGCTATTATTCGCAGCTACTGATGCATCGCTTAAGTATCTGACTGATAACACCTCATTGTACAATAAATCTTTTACTAATCCTATCATTGCAGCCAAATCTGAGGACAAAACTTTGACACCATTGTGCTCTTCGACATGATTTGACCAAACGCTATCATTTATCATGTTAGAACAACCTGCATAAATGACACCAACTGAGATATCCATGCGTAGCCCCCACCATTCATCGTTAGCGTTGGGGTTCTGCCCGAATGCAAAAATTTTGAACAAACCCACTGTGTTAACACACCCTATAGGCATGCCACCAGCGGTCTCAATCGCTGTGAGTATACATGCGCGAGCTAGCACTTCATGTTCAGGCTCGATTAATATATCAAGGTCGCTACCATTAACGCTGTTGGGGAGCATTTCGTAGTTACGCATCACAGCATAACAAACACTCAATTTCTCAAATTCTTGAAAAAGCGTTTTCAGGAAATTGGCTTCAGGACTATTAAGTTTGTTACTTTGATTCACAGATAGTTTTTATATGCTAAGTCACACGCCAAATAAATTTCCGCAAAGGTTAAGCAGAAAAATAAATTTCTTTTTTTGCTAATATAGGTGGGAGTTCTGATTTTACTTTAGTGTATTTCAAGGATGCCAAAACACGATAATATAAACTCTTAGGCATTGAATTCCACATTATAAATTTAACAATAAGTTTGAGCGCGCAACCTAACGAATAAATTTGTCTAATGCGAAGACTCATGGATTTTAGTCCATAATTAGAAGACAAGCCACCTAGTTCAAATTCACAGAAAATGATAGGCACAAAGACAGCGCCACAGCTCGTGATTGCGCGCGCAGTGTATTCGGCATCAGCGCCAATATGTATATCTAATCGATATATATTATTCTTATAAAAAGATTTAGGATATAAAGTGGCTTGGTGACTTGGGCTTTCAAACACGCTAGCCTCTTTACACAAGCCAGGCCTTAAGTATTTATCGGACCCATATACCTCAATACTATATCCTAATACCACTAAATCATTCAATCTCGAATCTTCAAGTATAGTCTCTAGCCCATGCTCTGAATGAAAAGCATCCCCAGCATTCATATAGATTAAATAGTCACCATTTGCTCTTTCTCGCCCTTTATTCATTGCATCGTAAATACCTTTATCAGGTTCAGTAATCCAATTAATTTTACGATGAGAAAGGGTCAGAAGATAGTCGTTGATAATACGATTATCACTCCCATCAATAATCCAAAGTTCAACCTCTTGATCTAAATACGACTCTAGACTTGCTATCGTCTTCTTGAGTTTTTCTAGTTCATTAAATACAACTGTAACTATCGTTAGTCTCATTATAATAATGTTTTAGATGACACTCCCACATGCATAACTCTAAGTTACTTTGAGGGTTCACTTTTTGGAACGACTTTCGGATAAGCTGTTATACTCAATTAGCATACCAGACTTCGTTGTATACTAACAGGACTTGATATCATACTACTATATAGAACACGCATGTGCTCATTGTTTTATTGCAGCAGATTGCGGCTTACATGTATTACATTTCAGAATGCAGCATTAAATATAATCATATTTACTAACACCTATAGCTCACTCACACCAGTATCATCATCTGTATATATAACAGGTCTATAGTATCTAACCGCAATATAACCCAAGCAAACCCAGTGTGTTATCGCTCCATGTGGAATTTCATACGTTGCTTGCAACAAGCCATTCACCATTCCAGCAACTACAATACCGAAAACAATTAAATCAGCATCCCGACGATCTTCACTCACAAAATAACGCCTTGCAAATTTAATAGCTAATAAACCAATAGCGACAAAAAGTATTGAAAATAAAGCAAGACCTATCATTCCTAACCTACCAACATTTGTAAACAGCACACAGTGTGGAAAGCGCGCGTAACCCGTGGCGTCGGCATATGCCGGGCCTAGCCACGCTTCCAAAAACGGCCCGGTAATATCTGCGCCAAAGCCCTGACCCCAAAAAGGAGCCATGTTCATGGTATCAGTCCAAACTATAGACCACCAATCTAGTCGCCAGCTTGTCGTACCGGAAAAGCCTACAAACTCACCTCCATCGATACCAAATGTTTCAGCAGTTTGTCCAGACCCCAGCGTCTCAATAACAAGGTCTGGCACAAAGAAAGTCGTCACCATCAATACCACTAAACTCGTAAATACTATGATGACAGTAGGCGCCAACAAGCCTTTTAAGCGACCATAGATAATAGCCCCTGCTAGAACAGCAAACATTGACACTAAACCTGAGGTTTTAATCGTAGCCGCCATGAATACGAGAAGAAGAGCAAATACAATGTAGAACATATTTTTTGATTCACTACCCTTTGCTAAAAAATAAAGAACTGCTGCGATATTCAGGGGCATGTATGCATCAATATGTGGATGCATTCCAGGAAAGCTCGGCCCGCCTAATTTAGAATAAACCATACTCACAATCGAGAGCATCATTGCTATTTTGATAATACGCTCGAATGCATCTCGTATTCTAGTTTCCTGAAACAGGCTATATGAGACCACGAAATACAATGAATAATAAACCAATGAACTATCTCGCAAAGCAAACATTCGATATTCAGAATAATCTACCACTAAATGAATGCCTCCGTAAACTAGGTATACCCAAATGAGTTTATGGAGATTACTATCCATCAAACCTGCACGATTTAGCCTAATGACTAATCCACACATACAAAAGGCTAAACAAATTTCACCGATATAGACTGGTTCAAAAGGACTTACATACGCAAACCCCTTCCCCCCGATAGCATATCCTGAAATAATGATAAGGAGAAGCTTGGCATCGAGCGGCATTTTTCTCCACATCGTCGAAATAATTACGACGAAAAAACCAACACCTAAAATTACATTTCTTGTTGTCTCTCTAACTTCTAGCAATGCCGAAACGACCCACATGGAAAATAGAAGCATTAGCCCTAAGAAGGCTAATTGTAAGATTTTGTTATGTTGCATCACTATTACTTCCTTGATTTTCTATACTTGCAGGTGAGTCAAACTTTGCCGCTCTAGGATCTTAGAAACTGTAAAAATACAATTTTCTGGTCTATTTTTATGCCTAGTAACTGATCACTGCCACAAACCTAAGAAACAATTATTTACTAAATGGCTCAATAAGATTGTTCATGAGGAACACAAGTAGCAGGCAGAGTCTGCTTCGCTCGACTCTTCTCTAAAAGGCGAGATTAAACTATGTGCATAACAAGCAGCGCTGTGTTGATTAGCATACTTAATACAATTACTCCTAACCAGTTTCGAATCGCTGACTAACATCTTCTCAACTATAAAAATGGCTTCGAGTATTGCTGCCGGATCCTGCGATTGATAGGTAGCACCAATCTTGTTTTGCTCGACCACTTCCCCAAGAAAACCGAACGAAGGTGCCACTACTGGAACACCCACCGCCGTCGCACGAATGATCACATTACTTGAGCCGTGAAAATTAACATAAGGACACAGAACGATTTGGCTTCTACGAAAATAGCTCCAAGAATCGTTGTCTGAAATATACTTACTAACGCATTCAATTTTCCTGTCGCTATTATCGATCTCTGCGATGAGAGCCTCAAATTCATCTCTTATATCGTCACGAATCGGCCCAGCAATTACCAATCTATAGTCAGCTAATTCTTCAGCATAATCTCTAAACATCCTCAGTAACGAAACTGTGCCTTTACGACCGCTATGTGCACCAAAGGTCAGCAAAGTAGTCTTATGGTCTTCAATGACTGCCTCTTGTTGTTTTGTTTCTGGTTCGGAAGTCCACGGATCAATCGCCTTGCCAACGACATTACTATTATCACTATCTAGTTTACCCGTAACCTTCTCACAGACACCATGATCTAGAAAAAGCATCTTCTTAAAATATCCACTTTGCAAAACCCTACAAACAGCGCTTGCAAGTATATTTAATGGAAATGAGTTCTCTCTAAAGCAACGAGAATTAAAAAAAACTCCCGTCACTCTACCTCTGATGTCAGGGAAAAAAATAGATACCCCTGGGACCGCAAGCAAACGTATGAAATCATCTGCGCGAAGAATTGAAATGAGCTTAGCTCCATGTTGCCTGGTAAGCGTATTCGCAACTTTCATCACTTTCCAAGTACGTACTAACACGGACACGGTGTTGCCTAGCCGTTGATCATCCTTCAATTTAACCTTAACAGGCGTAAGCATTTCTTCAAATTCGCTATGTAGCTTATCGATGACCTCATCACTTTTAGTTCCCGTTTCGCCATAGACATACACGATTTCAAATCCTTTTCTTATTTCTTCGTCCTCTAGAATCGCACGTAAGTAGCCTTCACTGTGTGGGTAAAAAGTTGGCTCAACGAGCAACCAAATCGGTGTTGCTGAAATTTTTCTTTCCATGGATAACTAATTAGAAATTCTACAATATGTGTCTTATGAGGTAATTGAGATTCTAAGCAACGCTAACTAGAAATAACATGTCAGTTCTCGGATACTCTTACCAATAACAGCCACGTTCAATCATATCTGCATTCTTGGGAGTTTCCTCCAGTAGAGGCCTTGTCCAATGTTCATTATAAAGGTTCTGATACATGCTTCTCTCATCCCAACGTTTCCCCTTAATACCAAATAAAATTTGCGTAGACCCGCCGAGATGAATTGCTTTTTTTCCCATATCTTTGACATGCGAAGCCAATGGCATCCCGTATGCACCTGCCCCGATGATAGCAATGTCAAAGTCCTTCTGCGAAATTGCACTACGCATAGCATCTAAGGCATTGAACCAGCTTTTAAATTTTGTCTCTGAACCCTCAACCGTTTGCTCGGCCTTTATAGTTTGTAGATCAAAAGCGGGTAGCGTCCTAGCATCGCGAAATAATAAGTTGTGTTTTTGATACTGGCTACGGATGCTGCTTGCGAAAGGATGGATGACTAACACTTTTTTGCCTCCTAGAGCTTCGGTCCAAGGATTTGAATGAAAATAAGGGTCTAAATCTATTAATTCGACGACCTTGGCCCCTGAGTTGTAATCCATAGCAAGTTTTTCACCGATTGACCAAGAACCCAAAATATCTATGTTTCTAACATCTTCTAAAGTTTTTTCTGCGAATTTAGAGAGATTTGTGGGGTTCGAAGGAAAAAATCCTGCAACATTAGACATCTGTGACATTACCCAGTCATCCCACCAAAAATACTGTGATTCCCCAAAAATAGTTTTTAGAGACTTTCTGAACGAACCGCTCTCATCGTGAACAGCCATCCAATTTAGCACGGCGCTGAGCTCAACCGAACCAAATCTACTAATCATGCAAGGTGCATCTGCACTCAGGGTATCCTTAATCAGGTCACTCGCAGCTTGACCGGTAAGGTCAATGGGAAGTTTATTTGCTGGCTTGAAAATTTTTCTATATGACTTTCGGCTAATTTTAATAGCGCTTTTTAATATGGTTCTCATCTTTTATGATGTTTTATCTATGAAATTTACGGGCTATTTTGTATCTCGAAATCTGCATCTTGAATTCTGTTATAAGCATGTCATGCAAATATGGTTTATACAAATTAAGTAGCGCAAACTTGTATTCATACCGCTATTTGCCGAATAAACCCAGCGACAAATCGCAATTATATTTGGCTACTTATGAAACAGAAATATTACGTGCACTTACGTGATTACTAATCATTCAGGCTGACCGCCAATTTTCTGTTCTGTATTTTCATCCTCAGCGGTGAAGTCACACGAACAGCCAACCTATAGAAGCAAAGTAGGAATCGCCTACAACACAGTGGCAGCCCGAGGAGTGGCTTCAGCCTCTTCCCTTTGCAACCAGCTCCGTCGTATAATGTCTCTAGATTACTGCCTTGCATTTGCTCAGGCAGTAAACCCGTTAGGAAATGATAAATAATGACATGTTCAAGATACTCCCTACTCTGCTCATAAACATCATGCTTTAAAAAATGAGCAAGTTCATCAAACCTCTGTGATAAGCAAAATTGGCTGAGTGCATTCAATGTAATACGTCTATCTGACAGCTGGCGTAGATGATAAGCTTCTGTATACATCAAGCCTCTGCTCTGCCCCCCTGAATGGACGCGATAACTGCCAAGCGTATGGTTAAAACCAATAACAGGGGTCAACAACATGGCCGCCCCAATTATATGCGCATCCTGTGTTCTCCGGCACTCACAGGGGATAGGCATGATCTTGTCCAGAACCTCTCTGCGTAACAAGTTCCCAGAGGAGGGTGCTGCCATACCTCGAGTCGGAGTATTGTCAAATATGCGTGGCGCATACCAACCAGAAACGAGGTTAGGCGCCCCGGGGTAAATGATACCGTTCCTTTTGCCGCACCCATCAATTCCCTCGAGTCGGTGTGTAAGAAAGCCACTAGTTTTTTCATTGCGAAAAGCATGAACACATGACTCAAGTTTTGAGCGTGAAAATAGATCATCGGCGTCAAGAAAAGCAATAATATCGCCTTGGCATGCTGCATAAGCAGTGTTGGTGGCAGCAGCCGCCCCACCATTAGTTTGCTGAATTAAGTGGATTCTCGAGTCCTTCGCCACATAAGCTTCAATAATTGCTATACTTTCATCTGTAGACCCATCATCACAAATAATCATTTCCCAGTTCTTAAAATTCTGGGCCTGAACAGAATCGATCGTTAGTCTTATATACTCCTCTGCGTTATAGCATGGAGTCAATACACTAACAAGAGGCTCCTCACTGAGCTCACTCAAGGAAATTGGGGTCGGATGTTTTTCCATATCAATTTAATATCTGATCACTTGAATAATAAATCTATATATTGTACGTGGTCTTATCTAAGAATTCACCCACGAATAGAAATACCACAGATTATTCATGGCCTTCTCCAAGCGAATATACTGAGGATAATTATAACTTGTTGTGATAGTGCAGCGGTTAGGGTTTATTCTTATCGGCATGTATCATTATGCTACCGTTGGCGTTTTTTTCCTCTTCCATTTCCAGTATTGAGAAAATGTCAGCTTGCTTACTGTCTTGCTTGCTCGTATGCCTGCGAAGTAGTCTTTAAAAACCAGACCAAGCTGGTTTATTTTTTTGCCTTTCAAAAAAGAATACAGCTCAATAATGTTAGGAATTACACTAAGGTAAGTTCCATTAATCCAACCAAGGTTGTAGGACATGCGTGCATTGTATCCTACCACGCGGTTGATGTCTGATTTCCGATGTTTAACAATATAATCGTTTACATGCATTATATCTAGCGATGCTTTTTCGAGCTTCAATGCGTATTCGCGCTCTTCATATCCATAAAACAAACTTCCACTGTAGCCTCCCAATTTTTTGAATATGTCCACTTTATAAATATGTCCACAGCCAACGTAATAACGCGCAACAAAATTAAGCCCGGAAGGATCTAAAGGTTCAGACACATCATTATATAAATTTAAAGCGACAGCAGCTACATCCTCGTTAGCTTCAAGTAGATCAAGCACATGGAGTATTGCTCCGCTTTCGGGAGCCGAATCATCGTCTAAAGACATAAGATATTTTGTCTGGCACAGCTCTGCTAACTCATTTCTTCTCTCCACTAGCCCACGACTAGTCTCATAACGATGTATATATAAATCTAATTCATATTCGCCTACTTCGATAAATTCTTCACACCCACCATCATCAATTAAAATGATTGGACAAAACTTAAGCTCGGATGCTGCTATAATTGAAAGGGTCTCCCGCAATTCATTGATGCGGCCCTTAGTCGTTATCCCGATAGATAATATACGCGCAATATTCATTTCAAAGATTATACATTAGTGATGATTTACTCGCTGTTATGCATACGACTAAATTTACTTTCGAAATCTAGGTTATTTATTTTTTGCTAGATTGGAACTTCATCCAACAATAGCAGTTACGAAGTTAGTAAGTATCTAGAGAGTGGCAGCCTACTCACCACCCTCACAACTATATGCGTATCTTCAAGTCGTGCACATAACTCCCTAAGGCACCATAATGATACACATACAGTTACGATAACCCCGAAAACTGAGGACCAAACTAGAGGGAGTGAAAATGATACAAGCAACAGCAAGCTGAGCAGCGCTCCCGCCTTTATAATCATCATCCACACTACACGAGACCAGCGAAAGCCGATTAATTTACGTGCAATGAAATTTACAGTTATTGTATGAATAGCACTGTTTGTTAACTCAGCAATTGCTACCCCCTTTAACCCAAATAATTTTAGCCCTGTATATATGAGTGCTATGCGTAATATCTGATGAAAGCCTTCTACTCCGGAAAAAATTTTAGCTTTGCTCTTCGCCAGCATAACAAAAGAAAGAGGCCATGACACGGCTCGACAGATACAACCGAGTATACACCACTTAAGCAACCCAACTGATTGGCCAAAATCATCGGTATACAAGACCTGAATAATCCAAGGTGCGAGAGCCATAATAGCCGATAATCCGGGCAGCATTAACAAAATCCCCATCTCACTTTGCTGATTTACCAGATCCCTCATTTTTCGATGATCATCAGATAATGCTGTCAAACTAGGGTAAAAATCGGCACCCATAGCATTAGTCACGATGCCCATAAACAAAACAGAGATGTTATAAGCAGCGAAAAATATTCCGACCGCTGCTAGGCCCATCTCATGAGTGATAAGCGCGCGCGTGGTATAATCTACGCCTCCGCCCAGTAATCCTGTCAACATGACTGCTGAACCCAATGTTATTAAGCCCTTCGTGAGTATTAACGACTCTCGCCAGCTAACCTCCAGCTTCATTACTTCTACGCGTCGTGAGAACCAGAAGGAAGCAGCTAATGCAATGGCCGACATACAGAGTAATGCTGGTATAATCCCTGCCAAACCCAACCAGAAATAAAACCCAATAGCAGTAGCTGTCCCAAATATGGAATTCAATATGTTTAGTCTAGCTAAGTCACCAATTCGACGCATCCCTTGGATCAACGCCATCTGTCCAGCTGCCACACTGCCCATAAAGACCACAAGCCCTAAGCATGCAATATGTATCGAATAATCAGCTGAGTGAAATGTCAAATGACTGAGTGGCAGAGCAAAAGCCGCTAAGGCCACACCCCCAATACTTCCTGTTAGCCAACATAGGCGCCTCAAGGTAACTACCGTACGGGCGATACGTTGCTCGTCTTGGCGCCCTGCGGCCTCGGCGACATCACGTATCCCACTTGTATTGATACCCAACCCCGTAAGGGTGCCTGCCATACCCGATATAGATTGGAAAATACCAATCAAAGCGTGTCCAGTTGGCCCAAGTAAAACCGCAACAAACTTCGCCCTAAGCAGCCCAATCACTAGGCCAATACCTTGCGCCCCAGCTACGACCGATGAAGATCGGAAGATACGACTATAACTTTTATTTGCTTCCATCTAACTTACCAAAAAATTGTCGGCGTTATATTAGCTCGCATAAATTGAGCTAAGGCTTAGCAAGCAGGTTTTCAAGCCCTGCTATACTTACTGCTCTTGGGTTGTTTTTAAGCCTACTAGCATGCATTCCATAGTTCACGACTATCCGCTTATCTTGCTCACTCGAAATTCCTAGCCTGCATAAGCTCGTCTCTAACTTAATCGCTCTTAGCTTCGCTATAAAGTTATCAACCGCATGATCCAAACTATCAGCATTCAGAAACGCTGTGATCTCATTAAGTCGGCTAGTAACAAATTTTGATCCCCTTGCGTCAAGGCAATCTACCTCAGTCACATCAGCATTGTATCTCATATACCGCGCTGTAAGCAGAGCCACCGCGTGTCCGTGGGTAATGCCAAAGTGCGAGGTCATTGGATAAGAAACTGCGTGAGGTGCCGTAGTCTTGGTAATATTAATGGCACGACCTGCTAAGTGCGATGCTTCCGCCATATGCTCAAGCGCCTCGGGGTCATGATCGATTACCGCAGACTCGATCCAGTTCCAAGCTAGCTCAATCGCTCCTTTAGCTAATTGCCTCGACTCATCGGTAGAATGTATCGACCAGTAAGATTCGATTCCCTGACACAGTGCATCCATGCCACTCGCTGCAGCGGTATGAGACGGCACACTTTTTAGTAGTGAAGGTATGACGACAGAAAAAGAAGGAAGCAACGCATCATGCTCAACAGAATATTTCTCTTTGTTTTTATAAACAACAGCAAATCGCGTGGCCTCACTGCCAGAGCCGGCAGTGCTCGGCATAGCGATGAGTGGTAGTGGCGTGGGCAGCAGGTCACTGTGACCCTCACATCCAAGATAATCATCGAGGCTGAGTGGATTCGACCAGAAGGCTTTCATTAATTTAGCGGCATCGATAACGCTACCTCCGCCGACCGCTATAATAGCTTGATAACTTTCCTTGTGATCGATCTGGTCAAGTAGTGCGGTAATATCCTCAACCCGCGGATTTGTATGGCAACAGCTGAGATGAGTTACTTCTTTGTTACTCAATATCGGCTCTAGAGCCTGCTCTGCGCCAGAAGCTCGATACATTCTATTTCCTGTTACTAGAAGAATTCTATCCGCCGAGATGGCATCAAGGTATTCACCAACTTTTACCCAGCCGTCATCTCCGTGATAGTGTTGTTGTTCTGGCATAGCCAAATTTTCACCCTTCTAAATGACGCATGAAGGCATGCTTTTGATCCTGCGGCGATATATTCGGCCTGCCAAGGTCCGCCCTGTGTCCTGGGCCTATTCTAAGATCTAATAAAACCGGTCCCTCGGCATTCGATAGAGTCTCGAGAGCTGTCAGTAATTCAGATTCGCTATTCACTATATCAGCTGATCGATATCCACATCCTTTTGCAATCGTGGCGAAATCAATTTCTAAGCCACAAGTTGGCTGCCCGCCCACTGAGTCATGTCTGCCATTGTTGAGAATAACATGTACAAGATTTGGTGTTGCTGCTTGGCCTATGATCGCTAGCGAGCCCATATGCATCAGAGCTGCTCCGTCGCCATCAAGGCAGATCACTTGTTTGCTCTTACCTGCTAAGGCGACACCGAGTGCTACTTGAGAACAATGCCCCATGCTTCCTACAGTGAGAAAGTCTGTATCGTGGCTTTGCTTTAATCCATCACGCAGTTCATAGAGCTCACGCGATATCATTCCTGTTGATGCTACTACAGAGCTATCTGGTTTTATTACCTTGAGAATAAGCTCAATCGCCCTTTCACGATTCAGTAAGATCGCTTCATCGGGTTTGTTATCATCCGTCTTATATTCGCTGAATGTATCCTTGCTGACGAGCATCGCGATCGGCTTGTTCTCCTCTAGTGCGCGCTCATGGAGTTGCTTCAGCATCACTATGGCTTCGCTTGTTTCCTTGGGCAGTTGACAGTGTGTGATACCCATTGCATCGAGCAGTGCGATTGTTGCCTTCCCTTGCGCCAGATGCTGTGGCTCATCCGCAAGGCCTGGCTCGCCCCGCCAGCCAATCATCAATAACATCGGAATGCCATACACCGAAGCATCAGCCAGAGAAAGCAGTGGGTTGATGGCATTTCCTAACCCAGAATTTTGCATGTAAACAAGCGAAGGCTTAGCTGATGCCAGATAATCTCCCGCAGCCAATGCTATGGCAGCCCCTTCGTTGGCTGTTATAATATGCCTGTCCTCTGTACTGTGTTCTGCGACACATGAGCAGAAAGGTCCCAGTAACGAATCCGGGACTCCGGCGTAAAAATCAACACCTGCATCAGCCAAGGCATTATAAAATGTGAGAGGATTGACCACTATATTAGTCTTTGATGAGTCCCAATATCTCCTTCGCAGAGATACAATGACTCTCAGCTTCGGCTGACCTGCCATGCTTTAAAATGGACTCCGCGGTATTTTGCATCGCAGGGTAAGCACTTCTGAGAAGGTGGTTGGCATAGATGACAACACTGAATCCCAGCTCGATAAGCTCAGATTCATAAATTTGATTATAACTGGTGGGAACTGCGACAAGTGGAACCTTGATCGTCAGTTCCTCATATCGCTGACAAAACTCGGTGATTTCTGTGGTAGTAGATTCACAGCTATGAATCATCACTGCGTCAGCACCAGCTTCTATATAGGCTTGGGCTCTCTCGATAGCATCATCAACACCCTGCTTAGCGATCAAGCTCTCAAGCCGGGCAATAATCATAAAATCCTCAGTAACCTGTGCCTGCTTCCCTGCGTGGATCTTTCGGCACATTACTTCTTTCTCTTCCAGCACTTGTTCTCGCTCGGTGCCATAGAGGGAATTCTGCTTTAGGCCCTGCTTATCCTCGATAATAATAGCGGAAACCCCCACCCGTTCGAGCGAGCACACCGCCTTGGTAAAATGCTCAGTGGCACCTCCTGTATCACCATCATAGATAATTGGCTTAGTGGTAACATCGAGAATCTCGTTGATCGTCTGTGCACGTGAAGTTCGATCGATATACTCTGTGTCGGGTCGGCCTTTTGCTGTTGAGTCAGTTAAGCTGCTCAACCAGATCGCGTCAAACTCAACACTGCGATCATCCTCGTGATAGATGCTATGTTCTACAATGAGACCAGACAAGGCATTGTGTGCTTCTAGCACCCTAACAATAGGCTTTGCGGCTACCAGTCGTCTCAATCTACCAAGCCTAGCTCCCGGTGTTGTTCCCACCTCCTTAACCGCTTTGTTAAGAGCCGTCGAAGACAAGCCTTCTGTATATTTAGGCTCGATAAGCTCGCCCCCCCACTGTTGAAGTATTTCAATAACTTGGTTACGAGTTTGTTTTTGTGGTCCCGTTTTCCAGTCATCACCATGTACGACATAGTCTGGCTTCAGCCTCTTCAAATTAGGTACATAATCGAGTGTTTCTTGAGCAACCACACAGGAGACCCCTTTGACGTTTTCCACAATTGTTTTTCGATGCTCAAAGGGAAGGCTTGGTAGTCGCTTGTAACTCGCTATTGCACTGTCTGTTAGTAATCCAACCGTAACTTCACCGTAACCTCTGGCAATATCAATGATATTGATATGTCCTGGATGAATGAGGTCAGCACTCATTCCTACGTAGACAGTTTTGTTAGAATTTAGCATAGAAATAATGATGTATTCCTGATTAGTTTTTCATGCGTGCACGCAAAACATACCACAGAAAAAGCGAGTTATAGGTAAAATAGCGACGAAAAAGTCGACGTGGCTCTCTACATAATCGATAAAGCCATTCTACCCCGGCTTTTTGTATCCATGTAGGGGCTTGTTTTACTTCACCTGCATGAAAGGCAAAAGCAGCACCGATACCAAAATAGACAGCTGGCGGCAGGCGATCCTTATGTTCTGCTATCCAGCGCTCTTGCTTGGGACAGCCCAAGCCTACCCATACTAGATTAGCCCCTGACGCTTCAATTTTTTTGCAAATACGATCAAACTCATCGTCAGGCCATATTCCAAATGGAGGGGCGTAGCTACCCGCTATTTGAGCGTTAGGGTAGTCTTGCGAGAATTTTTCACTTAATTGATTCAGTGTATCTTGACTGCCGCCGAAAAAGAAATGTTTAAGATCATGTCTCTGGTTGGATGCTTCAATTGTTTTAAGCATCAAAGTCGGCCCATAAACACGATCTGTTAGTTTTTCTGCCTGCTTTAGATGTTGGTTAAGTAACCAAACTAGTGGCATGCCATCAGGACATATTAAGTCAAATTTTGCCATCACATTAGCAAAGCTGGGTTGATGACGAGCAAGAGCAGCAACGTGGGTATTAGCTGCTTCTACCGCATAAGCGCGATCACCAGCTAGCGCGGCTTCACTAATCCACTCAATAGCTTGTTGGTAATGAAGAGCTGCTACGGGTAGGCCGATAAGGTCAATGGTTTTTGGATCTGACAAGGTCATACACAATATGGCTCAATGGCACGCATTGCATCGTGCTCTGCCACTGCTGTATCTCTAGCATCTTGGCTACCAAATAAATAGAGGGCATAGCCACCGTGTCCGCCGCCACAATACTTCGCGGCTATTGATCCTTTAACCTCAGGTAGCTCACTCATTCCTTCGGCAAGTTGAGCCTGATAGTAGAGGCCCACGCCTTCGGCTAGTTTGAAAATATCCTCATTCAAAACCCCCTCACGGGCAAGCTTACTGGAGGCCTCGATTTTATCATAGTCACGTTTCTTATCCGCATACCCTGGTGTATCGTGTTCGATACCTGTCCAGAAAATCGCCATTCTGCCCTCCAACATGTCGCCATTTCTTTTGAAATCGAGCACTGGGCGATGCCCACTTCTCCATACACAGAGACCTGTCTCATTTATGATGGCAGGATCTTGCCAGCCAACGCCAAGCTTAAGCTCAGCATCAACGCCATTTTCACCATTGAGCAAAGCCCATGCTCCACTGCCTCCGAGACCAGACTGTTTCTCGTAATCCCAAGCACGGAGACTAACAAGTGGTGAGATGGCACAGTTCACGATAAAAGCCCCATCGCGTGCATAACGCGGCACATCGAGCCAACCACCCGCCAAATCAACTCTGAGCGGAGATTCAGTGGGTGCCTTGACCCACTTTACAATACCTGAGGTGGACACCGCCTTGAATTTAGGCGGTGTTTTTGAGAGGACGACATATTTAGCTCCGACTTGTGCGCAAAGGGCTTTTTTAACATCCCCGTATTCATCATCCTCAGTTACCGCTAGTATATCTGGCTTGGCCTCTAAAAAGTAATTTTTAAAGTCTAAGCCCGTATCATGGTCAGTACCGATTATAACCTCATCCACCATGCGCAGGCCTTCTAAGACTGCTTTCTTATGCTCATCTGGTATTGATGATCGTCTCTGCTTATGGTGCCAGAGAACATCTTCTGACGCAAAACTAACGGTGAGGTGATCCCCAAGCGCTCGAGCCTCTTCAAAGAACTGAAGGTGACCAGCGTGCACAATATCATAGCAACCGGAAATAAAGACTCTTTTCATAATGCGTTAAAAAACGGTGAATATTTTAAGCAGAAGTTTAGACAACTGTTTTAAAATAAGCAATAGTGCGATCTAACCCCTCATCAAGGCTGATTGTTGGTTCCCAGTTGAGATGCTTCTTCGCTAATGTGATGTCAGGTTGCCTTTGTTGGGGGTCATCGCCGGGGAGTGGTTCAAAGACAAGCTTTGATGATCCCCCAACCTTAGAGAGCACCTGATCTGCGAGCTCAAGCATGGTGAACTCTCCTGGATTACCTATATTGATAGGCCCTGTGACTTCGTCTTGATTCATGAGACGCACGAAGCCTTCAATCAAATCATCTACATAGCAAAATGAGCGAGTTTGTTTGCCGTCACCGTAAATGGTAATGTCTTGACCACGTAATGCCTGGCAAATGAAGTTAGACACAACGCGGCCATCGTCTGGATTCATTCGCGGCCCAAAAGTGTTAAAAATTCTAACAATTCTTATGTCGACACCATTTTGTCTGTGGTAATCCATGAAGAGTGTCTCCGCTGCCCGCTTGCCTTCGTCATAACATGAACGAATACCGATAGGGTTAACGTTGCCCCAATAACTCTCTGGCTGCGGATGCACTGACGGATCACCATACACCTCTGAGGTGGAGGCTTGGAATACCCGGGACTTGGTTCGCTTGGCTGCCCCTAGGCAGTTGATGGCACCCATGACCGAAGTTTTAATAGTTTTGATCGCATTGTATTGGTAATGCGGAGGCGACGCTGGACAGGCTAGATTATATATCTGATCTGTCTCTATTTTGAACGGATCAATAACGTCATGTCTGAGCAGCTCAAAGTTCGGATGCTCCCTTAAATGTGCGATATTAGCTTTGAAGCCTGTGAAGTAATTATCCATGCAGATAACTTCATTGCCTTCATCGAGAAGGCGCTCACAGAGATGTGATCCAAGGAATCCAGCTCCACCGGTGACGAGTATACGTTTCATTAAATATTAATTGTAGGATTGAATAAGCATCAGAATAAGCATCAGAATAAGCATTAGGAAAAAATGCCTAAACATGGGCATTTGTTACCTAGCCCTTACCGATTGAGTATACATCGAACCCATGTTTTTCCAAGCTGTCATGGTCGAGGATATTACGACCATCAAAAAGGAACGCTGGTTTGAACATGTTATCGTAAACCTTAGCAAAGTCGGCAGTCTTGAACTCATCCCACTCCGTCAGCAATGCAACTCCGTGCGCTTGATCAGCGGCCTCCTCGCACGAGGAGCAGATATGTAACTGGTTATCGATGACCTCCTGACTCACACCGACATAACGCAGATCTTCATGAATCATCGAGACCGGAACACGTGGATCATAAAGAGCAACATGTGCTCCTTCCATCATCAGATCGCGGCATACGTAAATAGAGGCAGACTCACGGGTATCATTGGTGTCTTTTTTGAAGGCAAAACCCCAAATGGCGATGCGTTTACCACGCACAGTATTGAACAAAGTCTTAACGATTTTCTCTGAGAAGCGCGACTTCTGCCAATCGTTCATTTTGATCACTTGATCCCAATAGGACGCGACTTCTGGCAAGCCAAAGTGCTCACACAAGTATGTGAGGTTGAGAATGTCTTTCTGGAAGCATGAGCCGCCGAAGCCAACAGAGGCTTTCAAGAACTTTGGTCCAATTCTGGAATCTCGGCCAATGGCTCGACCTACTTCGTCTACATCTGCACCCGTCTTCTCGCATAATGCGGAAATCGAGTTAATTGAGGAAATACGCTGCGCAAGAAATGCGTTTGCGACAAGTTTAGATAGCTCAGAAGACCATAAATTCGTCGTTAGAATATTCTCACGGGGTATCCACTGATTATAAACACTGACAAGAG
>ENA-UZWU01003623-UZWU01003623.1-metagenome-genome-assembly--contig:-Day-4--1m-contig-3623_pt1 | contig 34906 bp, 43 predicted proteins | sample MGYA00260345_ERZ794905 | MGnify/ENA metagenome assembly ERZ794905
CCTGTAAATCTTGTGTACCTAAAATATTGTATTCACCGTATGAATTATCCCACGAATCTTCACCAAAAGAAAGTAGAGTGTCGGTTAATTTTAATCTTCTTCCCTCACCACTGAAATTCTCAGATGTGTTGGACGACCCATCATATGTTTGTGTTCTACCGTAGTAATGTAAACTACCACTTGATGCTGGTTGACCAAACGTCCCTGCTGAGTGTACAGACCTACTTTCAGAATCTGATCTACTTCCACCAAAACCAGTTCCTGATATTGAGACTGATTGGTTGGCTGAAGTACCATACGAATTACCAGCACTCCAACTCAAACCTGAATTAAGTTTTATTTTATCATTAATGTGTGGAATTGTACCACTCGACCTTAAGTCTGTAAATGTTTCATCATAAAACACATTACTTGTTGATATCCTACCGTTAGAGACACTTGCAGTTCTTTGACCACTATTACCTGACATTGAACCGTGTGTACCGTTTTGGTACAACTTATTAAATGTACCCCCAATAGACCCACTTGCGTTAAACGTTGCTGTTTGTAAGTATGGTGCCCCACTTAAAGATCTTGATGTCGCGGTTAATTGTTCCATAGAATCAATATTCGCCGAAACACCTAAATTGGTTGACCCTATACCACTTTCAATTGTTGGTATTGGTCCATATAATATTTCGGTATTGTTTTCTATAGGTGAACTGAAGTCACTTGACCCACTTGCAATGGATATAGAACTTGATATGTGATAATACCCAATATCATCTATACTATTACCCGCATTTAATATTGTTGGGTTAAATACGTTAGAGTATTTACCGTCTTGGTAACCGGCAGGGATTAATTCAGGATTTGCAGATTCAATCCTACCAAGAGTAACTCCATTGGTAGTTCCTGCACCTGATTGTGTTATTAAATGATTAGAACTCGATTCCTCTAACAAAACTCTGTTATGGTCGAACTTTTTAAATGTAAAAGACCCCGAAACTTTAAATGTTGTAGGTGTACCACTACTTAATCTACCTAAACCAAATAAATTACCGTCGTTTGATGATCGAACAGTCGTTGAACCACCATATCTACTTGTAAATGAGTGTCTATAGTTACCATTTGTGTGAAAAGTACCAAATGACCCTAAGATTGTTCCACCAATTGATGCAAACCCCGAATCAATTAACTCTATTAAGGTCGTATTGGTAGTTCCTGATGGAAGATACCCCCCGATACCTGAGTCTGTAGACGTATTAAATGTGTTTTTATTGTATCCGTCATAATATTTGGTATTTGGAGATGCATCAGGTGCTGAAGAGGATAATAATCCCGCCATAAACCTAATAATCTCTGAAACGTCCGTATTTTCATTGAAATTGTTAAAATACGAACCATTCATAGTTCCCCAATCGTTTGAAGTGGGTAGTCCTACGTTAACATTTTCTGCGTGTAGTGATTTTGATACAATTACACCATACTTTGCTGTTATAGAACCATCAGGTGAATTTAAACCACTACCCGATATTTGTAAATTTTCAGATGTACCGTAATATGAACCCGTTTGCTGAAATATATTACTTGCCTCAATATCTGTTTGTGCCTGACCAATTGCATCACTTAAAGATGAGGAAACATCTTCTAATTCTTGATCCGTAGCGTAAGTATCATCTAAAGATGTACTAAAAAGTTCTAACCCATCGATCCTTGTTTCGTGATCGGATCCTGTCGATTCTAATTCAACTAACCTACCATCATGTAGAGTAAACGTAGAGTCAACAGATGAAGACAATTCGTTTATTGATGATGATAATGAGGATGATAAATTAGTTATTGTTGTATTGGTATCATCAAATGATGTCGATACCGATTGTGATAATTCGTTTATCGAAGATGATATTGAAGATGATAAATCTGTTAAGTCAGTATTAACCTGATCAAATGATGTTGATACTGATTGTGATAATTCGTTTATCGAAGATGATATTGAAGATGAAAGAGTTGTTAATTCACTCTCTATCACTAAATTTTCTTCTAACCCTAAAGGTCCGCCTATCCACCTGTCAATTGTTGTATCCCACAATAATGAACCTGAAACTAAATTAGGGTTTGTGGGGTCTTTTATTAATAAACCACCAAACACATCACCAGTACCATTCAATTCAATGATATTGTCCTCTAAGGTGATTGTTTCCGACTTAATCGAGGTATACGTACCTAAAACATTCAAATCACCTATAACGGTCATATTTGAACCTGTGAATTCTAAGGAAGTTAAGACTGAAGCAGTAAATTGATTTAAAGGGTCAATCCCTTGGGATATGTTACCACTAATTAAATCACTTATATTCTGTGTACCATTTATAAAGAAATTATCCGCATAAACGTTTTTCAGAGATGCTGTCGGACTACCTAAATTTACCGTTTGTCCTGAGGTTATATCCTCGGTCGCAATTTGTTCCCAATATATTTGTTGTAATGCCATCTAAAAGTTTACTTTATTATAAATACCTGACAAATGGATCTTGGAAACAAAAAGGGAAGACTTTTTTGTCTCCCCCTTAATTTTATATGTTTTCTTTTATTTTTTCTAACATGTCTTCATGACTTTCTACATTTATGTCTGGCATTAGGAGTACCCCTAAACTACCATTTTCATTCCGTATAAAGACCGTAGGTAGGTTCTCGTCACCTATTTGGTCTACAACTTGATTCCATAAATATTCATTATCGTCAACATCATACTCTTCATAACTTAAGTTTTCTTTTTTTAAGATTCCTTTGAATTCCTCACAATATTGACAACCCGACATAGTAAAGACACATATTGTTGTCATTATAAATTATCTAAAATGTCCGTATAATTTGTATCTGCCTGTGCACCAGTTAATCTACTCACTTCTTGTTCCCCATCAAAAATAATTACTGTAGGTACACTTCTTATACCCAACCCTTGAGCGTATGATCTGTCTTCGTCCACATTAACTTTTACGAACTCTACATTATCGTAATTTTCGTCCATATTTTCTAATCTAGGGATTAATGACTTACATGGTCCACACCATGGTGCCCATAAATCTACTAATACTTTCTTACCTTCTTTTTGTAGTGACAAAATTTCTTGTCCTGTTGTGTTTTTCATAATTAAAATCCTATTTTACCTTTTTGTTTAATTGTTTTATAGATGTCAACATCTATGTTGTATATATCAGATAACGCCATTTCCTCTTCTGTTATAACGTCTTTTGAAAGTGTTTTTAGTAATTTATTACTTTCCTCTATTGATAATTTAGTAAACTTATGTTCCGCGATTAACCTTCCCTTTCTCATAAACGCATCATCAATATTATCTCTTTTTGTATTAAAGGTCGCCACAATTTGTATGTTTAAACAGTCCCCTAAAATACCGTCAGTTAGGTTAAGTAGGTTGGACGTACTTTGTGACATGTTATTTGAATTCTCACGAGTACCTAAAACTTTCTCGGCATCTTCGATTATTAGAATACTGTTTTTATATTCCATTAAGAATGGTATAATCGTTGGATCTGTGAGTGATTCTGCCATCATAGGTGGAACAAATATGATTTGTTTCTCTTTTATTAGAGAGGATAAATATTTTATATAGGTTGTTTTACCCGTACCCGGTTCTCCGTGTAGAAGAACAATACCCTTATCATTATCGTTATTCAATCTCTTAACAATGGTATCATGTATTTTCTTAAAATCCTTACCATAGTTTAATCTTAAATCTGTTTTGGGGATTTTCAATTCATATTCTTCCAAATCTAAGAACCCGCCACTATGAGATTTAATTAAAGAGATATTACCCTTTTTCTTTTTTGTGATGTGTTTTTTAAATTTACTTATACTGTATTGATTTTCAATTGACCCATTATCATGGGAGTAAAAAAAGGTTAGTACTATATTCTTATTACCTTTATTTCTTTTAGTTTTAATCAGTAATTCCCTATCATCACAATAATATAAAATCTCCTCGGATGTTCTACCAATTAATGTCCTTATACTTGTTTGGTATTCACTACTTAATTTACTCAATATCGAAAACCCATCTTTAGTTATGATATCCATAACCTTTTCAGTAAACGGCATCTTGTATGATTTTACTGATGGTAATTTCTCGTATTTTAATATGAATATCTGTTCACTAGCAATCTCCTCACTATATGTTGATTCAAATATTGGATAATACTTAGGTATTCTCATTTAGTTTTAATTGTTTCAAGTCCTCTTTCATCTATGAATATAGTGGGTTCATAATAACTATCATCTCTATTAGAAATTTCGTCTATTTCCTCTAAAATATCTTTGTTTAGTTCCGACCTCATAGACTCCCTAATTTGTTCAAATTGATCCATTGTTAATGTAGGATCATTTTTCTTTAAAAAATTCTTCATAGCAACCATAGTTACATTTTCCATGAAAATTTCAACGTCTAAATTACTAACGAAGTGTTCTCTCGCATTTTTATTAGTTTCCAAATACTTCGTAAGTTTTGCAATATATAATAACACCTCAGCGTCTATCATAATTTATCTATCTGTTCTTTTGATAATGTAACTTTGGTAGGTCTACCAAATACTTTCACATCGACATCGACTTTGTCCCCATTAATTAATCTAATTTCACCGTCAAATGTGTTGAAGGGACCGTCTATTACTTTTACTGTTTCACCTATGGTATATTTAATACCACTCGATATCTCTTGACCTTCCTGTCCCGTTTTTAAGACTCTTTGGATTTCTCTATCTCTAACTCTTATTGGTCTTTTGTCACCTAAAACTTTCATGGTGTCAGGTAAATAAGATAAGTTAGTTAGGTCATCTTCTGTTAGAAGTTCATCTGTATTGAAATATAGGTAACCTGTATATATTACTTTTTCTCTTATGACTTTCTTTGTTTTGACCATTTTAAGTTCTTTCTCTAATGGACAAACAAATTCTTTTATTCCTCTGATGTTACCTAACTCAATATCCGAATTGAATTTATCTTTAAGTTGTCTCTCTTTACCTGGCAGTACTTTCACTAAATACCAATAACCACCCATACCTTTTTAATATAAACTATAAACTACAGTTTAGGAACTAATACTTTTTTTGTTTTATCCTTCTCATCATCTTTAAGTTCAAACATACTTAGTTGTTCTCCCACTTTATATGATGGTTGACCGTAATTCATTATCAGAATTTCAATACCCGTATTTTGTGTACCGTCTTTCTTCGCTGCTGCGGATTTTTTAAAACCCTTCTTTTCCCATTTGTAATCCGTGTAAGGAAACCACGTCTGTAATAATGGAAAGTCATAATACGATAAACTGTATCTACCTTCCGAATTTTTTAAACAGTCCGCTAATCTTTCATGGTCTGACCTATCAAAATCGTGATTCGAATAATAGTTTTCAGTTTTCCAATAAGGTGGGTCAGTATAGAAGTAAGAAGTAGGAGAATCATATTTCTCAATTACATCTTGGAAATCCATATTTTCCACGAACGTTATTTTGTCGAAGTGTTCTCTAAACTTGTCATTCTTCAACTTATCCATAAATATCAGGACTTTACAACGATACTTACCTTTATAGTCTGTGTAGTTTGAGGTTTCAGGTTTGGAACCTGAAAATATTTGTGTTAGTACGTAAACGTATTTTGCTGCGGCCTCGTAATTTGGATACTCCCCTATTTCGTAGTCAGGATGAAAGACCTCTTCTTGACATCTATTGAAAAATTCTCTACATTCAGGAGGTGTGTTTTCTTCACCAACTACCTGTACATATTCGATGTACTTATTTAATTCTTCATACATCTTATCGTACTCTAAAGAACACTTCATTAGGTTTGCATTCAACCCATTGAAGTCATTGTATACTACTGTCTTAAGATTAGGGTATTTTTTAAGGTCCATATTGAAGAACACCCAAAACATCCCTGAAAAAGGTTCAACGTATGTCTCGATGTCATTAGGGATTAAGGGAACTATCCATTTCCCTATTCTAGCCTTACCTCCAATATAACTTATCATGTGATTCCGCAGTTTCGTTTACTTATATAAAATATACAGAAAAAGAATGAGTAAGTCAACCTCGTTATCTCTTGTTTTTTAAGAATTCGAACAAATCTTCACCTAACTTCTCACCTAATTTAGAATCACTAGGAAAATGTACTCGTCCTACATTTCTACTTATAGATATTTTTTCGGCAATATTACGATACTCCAAGTCCTTAGTGGATTCAACCAACATTTCTCCAACTATTTTAGATTGAACCGAGTGTCCTGATGGGTATGATGGTGATTTTGCACTTTCCAAATCCATACCACCTATTTTCATGTCATGTTTTTCCGCTATTTGTTGTGGTCTTGGTCTGTTGAAGTGATATTTTAATTCATAGACAATACCCGCAGCACTTTTAATAACCTCTTTAATTTGACTTTTAGGTATTTTGTGATCCTTTTGTTCCGCATATTCTTTAAATGATTTAAATATACGATCATACTTTTCAACAAAGTCTTTTTGTTCGGGTAGTGATGATAATGTTTTTAACTCCTCTTTAGTATCCTTAGAATCATTCTTAGGAGGGTACATTTTCTTATATTTGGAAATATCAAAATCCCTAAACAAACCAATTTCTCTATTGTAGTCTATCTCTTTTTGGTGTTTATCACTTATTGAATCAATAAACTTGAGTTCTTTTAATGACTCATCTATGGTATCGACATTTGTGTCGTTACCACATTTATGACAAATATATAAGTCGTCACCACCTTCGGAGATTTTCCAACTCCATCCGCAGCTCTCGCATTTTATTTTATCCCCCTCGACTATTTCCAATAGTTTCATATTGATAAATACTTATAAATTACTTATATTATTATTATGAAGAAAAAAAAGGAATCTTGTTCAAAGTGTAAGAAAAAACAAGAAAGGGAAGAATTATTACAAGAAGTGATCAAAGTAGAGAAAGGGGTTAAGATATTCTTATTTATAGTTTTAGGTTTATCCCTATATGGACTCTATAAACTTCTATCTCTACTGTTTTGAGTATGAAAAAAAAGAAGAAGTATAAAATAATACTCTTCTGTAATAAAAAAAGAAAGAAACTCTTCTACCAAACTATTAGTCTTCCCGCAATACGTAACATGTGGTATGAGTTGAAAACTGAAAAGAAACCAAGATACACGAAGGAGTATGGTGGTAAACGAAATCAACAGTTGGATTATGAACTCGCTCTAATATATCCTGATAATAGGTGGGCCAAGAAAAAAACAGTTATAAAACGAGACGAGTACGGTAGATTGTATCAAGCGGGTGTGGACATGAAAGGGTTTAGAATGAAAGAGATAGTACCCTATTGGCAGGAAGAGAAGATTTATGATCATGACATTAAACAACACATTAGGTACCACCAACTATTGAGTTTATTAGAGGATGTGGATGAAATTGCCCAAATATTTACCCTGAATACAAAATTATTCCTACAAATAGAAGACAATGTTAAAATGTTTGGTAATAAAAATCTGAACGATTCTGACAGATTATTTGACTTACTTAGAGAGGACTTATTAAAACATAAAAAAAAGGGTAATTTCATTTTTGTGAAGGATATTACCACCACCCAAAGAAAAACCCTTTATAATTTACTTGAAAAGAAAGGTTATAAACGTACTGAACTTTTTAGACACTATTCTTACTAAACATAAAGGAGACCTCACCTATTAGAATAGAGAACGTACCAGAGTTACTCTCTTCAACACCTTCCCCTTTAAATTTCTTTTTAATGTAATCATATACCTCCTCGTATTGATCTTCATCTAACTCGTAAAATACAGTACTTGCATTAGAATCAATAGCGACCTTCTCGATTAAATCCGAAATGATTGCCAATTGGTTTAATACATCACCTTTTTTTTCTTTTGACATTACATACCTAGTATTTTACCTACCCTTGATAGTAGGTCTTTTAATTTATTTGTTTTTTCCTTTTCAGGGACTCTGAATAGATCCTCCTTCTTCGTCTTCATCAGTTGTTGAATCATCTTTTTCTTGTGAGTCTCCACTTCCAACTGATCCTTTTGAATCTCCTTCTCCAGCCAATCTAATTCTTTGCGTGTCGTATTCTTGGACATTACTTTCAAATTTTAAATTTTCGAGATCGTCTAATTTACTTTCCTCAAACAATGCTCTCATTTCTCTAACTTTTTTATCGAATAACTCTCTCTTCTTTTCGTTCTCAATATTTTTTTCTACAACTTCATTCGCACATTGTAATGTGGTGTTGTACCCATCTTGAGACGCTTCAGATATAAAAGAAACTAACACATCTTTGTCGTTCTTATCTTGGACCTTTATTTTCAAGGTCTTATAAACAGAAACAATTTCTTCGTATTTCCATTTAGATGGGAGTTTTAAGTCCAAACTAACATTTCCCTTAATCTCTCTTAGAGAGAAAAAATAAGGTCTTAAAGGTTTTAATATTTCGTACACTTAATTTATGTTATTATATATGTTATTATATATGAGATTGCAAAATATAAAATTACCTTCTCATACTTGTTAATTGATAATGGTTCTGCAGATGTTACAAATAGTTTTACTACGAATTCAAATACGAATTTTAGAATAAAGACTATTGATAAGATCAAGATATATAACTCTATATTATTTATCATGTCTTTTTATTTCGTCTAAAATTTCTTTTCTGAATGATGCAATAAGACTCTTTACTTCCTGAGCGTATTTTCGTGCTCTGATTGATGCAGATCTGTTACCTTTGTCGTATACCTTGTGAGTGTCAACCGACATCTTCTCTACCAGGTCCTTAATTTTTCCTAACGTTTCCATACTTTATTACCGTTTCTGATAGTAATATACGGAATTTATTTTACTAGTTCAAGTTCTTTTCTAGTAATTTATAAATTTCTGTTAGAACCGCTAGTTCAGACCTTGTCTTTTTGTGGTTGTAATTAAACAGTCTATAGAGGTACTCTTTAATCTTTATTTCTTCTTCGTCCATCTTTAGATAGTAAAACGATTCTAAGAAAAAATCCCAAAAGTACTCGTAGTGTATTCCTCGAAGATTAATATTTATTTTCTCTTTAGATAAGTTACCTATGACTCTATCCCAACACCACGTGAAGTGAATTTTTTGTTCTTCTTCTGTAATAATTGCGTCAGGTCCTAAATAAGTTTGATCAACCATTCTATAAAGTGAATCGACTAAGTCGTAGAATAGTTCTATTTTTTCTATTGATATACTGTAAGCACGGTACCAGACTTCTGTCTGGTATCCGTAATCTTGGTCTTTAAGTATTGATTTAAGATATGTGTCTTTATTCTCCATATTTCCATTATTAATATACGAATAAAAGAAAACAAAGACAACAATATTATTGAGTCTTTTCGTTATAGTTAGAAAGATCTTTTAGTCTTTTGATCTCTTCTTGTAAAACGTTACTTTTTTCTTTTGATTCTTTTTCTTCATTAACCGACTTAACTGGTTGTATATCTTTCTTATACATCGGTTGATTTTCATTTCTTTCTTTTCTCTTCTCCGCTGTTTTTGCGAGGTTCTTACCTGTTTCCGTTGGTATTGTATTTCCTCCGTCCGCATTACCCATAGTGGAATCACCTTCTAACGCCTTTATAACTCTATCTTTAAACTCATCACTCGGTTCGTGATCGTAATCTAAGTCCAATGCGTGTTCCCCTCTTTCCATATCTACCTCTTCATTTTCTTCTTCGGTATTATGTACTACTTTTTTAGGATCTACCTCACCTTTACCCGATGCATTTGGGAATTCGGGATTGTCATTACCTTCAATTGATAATGCCTTCTTTAATTTCTTATCTACGTTACCCATATGTTCTTTCGTTTCTTTATTACTTAACTTATGTGAGTCTTGAACCGCCTTTAAACCTGGTGTTACCGCCTCATTAACTAATTTACTAATCATATCAATTAATTGTGATTCTGAAAGTCTAAGTACTTTAGGTTCTTTAGTTTCATTGATTGACTCTTCATCCATACCACTACACTCACATAAAGATTTACCGCAAGATTCACAAGTTGATTCGTCGATGTCTTGATAAACACCACCCTCTTCTTCGTCTTCATACATGTCCTTACCACATTCTTGACAGTCTTCTTTTTCGTCTATGTCTGATTTAATTGTTACAGGATGCATCTTACCACTACCTTTAGGAAATTCAAATTCCTTCTCACCTTTGTCTTTAGCTGCGTCCGCCGCCAAAACAAATGCATTTTCGTGTTGGTCTTGTTCTAATTCTTCGATTGAATGGTCTTTTTTCATGTCTTTTGAGTCTAATTCTTCACCTATTTGTTCTAATTTATCTAATAAATCTTCTTTTGATTCATAGGTTTCTATTTCCACAACAAAATCTTTGTTGGGGTTATTTTTATTATATTCTTCACATTTTTGATCTGCCTCCTCTTTGGTATCACAAATCTCAACGTATTGACCCTCACACTTAATACAGTGTGCGGTCTTTTTCCCACCTTCTTCGTTTAAAATGGTGGTCGTTATCTCTTTTGAGATAGTTTCTTCAATAATTTTATTTAGTTCTGAAACTTTCATATTCTATAAATATATCCTTTATCTCATTTATTACTATTTTCTCCACCTCTTTATAAGGTAAACCGTATTTTTTTGAAACATTCTTTACTGCTTCATTTAATTCGTCGTTTTCATAAAACTCCAATGCATTAATATCACCTTCGTCACAATATGGAAATTTCTTACATTTTTCTTTCACCTTAACATATGAACCACCCGAACCTCCGTACATTGGAAAGTTAGTTTTTCTCATATGTTTCATACGTTGTACAATTGTCTTAGGTCCACCTATTTTAAGTGGATCTTTACCTCCACCACCAAATGGTGCGTCATATTGTCCCGCCGATGAAGTGGCTGAAGTCGTTGCCTCAGTAAATTCCTCTTCTTTCGGTTCCTCTTCGTTGTATTTCTTACTATTATGAATTTTATAGATTTCTCTCTTACTCATAAAGTTCATGGGTGCTTCGAATGATCCTGAAGAACCACCTGACATTGTAGCTTCCTTAGTTTCTTTTTTCATTATTTGGTATTAATATTTTTTAGGGGTCCTTCCCAAAAAGATTTACGTTGCCACAGTTGTTTAAATAACTCAACAACAACTTTAGTAGATAATTCCACCACTTTTTTATTAATGTCTCTTGTACCCATCTCTTTTTTAACCATATCAACCACAATCTTATGTGCTTGAGTACCGTTAAGGAAGTCTTTTATCTCTTTCTTCGCTATACTTTGTATTTGAGTTTTATCTGTGGTTGTAAGAGCCATGTTAATCCATTCTTCTTTGAGATATTATGTCATTCAATGCATCCGCAAACACATCTTCAAACTTTAATAGTTTTTGTATTGACTCTAATAAATCATAATTTACCTTCAACATCGCGGTATTAAGATATGTACCTTTGTTCTCACCCGCAATAATCACGAAATCTAAACTTACATCAGGTAGATTACCATCTAACCTTACTTGATTAGACTGTATTGTGATCCCTGGTCGTAAATCACCTAAATCCGATACCTGAGTACCAAAATTACTAATGATGTCACCTATGATCTTCTTTTGTTGTTCATTGATCTCTAAATCTTCCTTAGAGGACGCAATAAGTCTCACCTCAACACCTCCTATAACAGTTACGTTGTCTTTTAATTCTTCTTTCTCCTCTTGTTCAGAGATCGTTCCTTGTTTTACTGTTGATTCTGTCAGACTTCTGAGAGTATTCAACATTTTTTTAGTATTGTCGTAGTTCATATGTGTTTTATATTTCATCATCTAAAAATTTTTTAAAATTAAATGAAGGGTTTATATCTGTATAAATATTTGAAAAATTGGATTTACATACAATTCCCTTAAATTTATCTATCTTTTCTATATAACCGTGACTGGGGACCACTCTTTTATCTATTTGTTTCTGATCACAAATGTATTCACATAGATTAACGATACTTTCCATTTGTTGATCGGTGTAACGATCCCAATAAAATTTGTCTCTCCAACTCCTGATGAATGGTTCAGTTCGATGAGGATCTCCAATCCAATTACTATAATAACCCGTTATGGTGTTTTTATGTAACCACCCCAAGTTCTCAACCGCAATTTTAATTTGTTTTCTATCTAGTTCGTGGTTACCGAACGTAACCGAAGAATAATCCATGTCCAATACTTGGTAAATGTCCCCCATTTTAGAAACAATAAAATGAGGTATGTCCTCATACTTACCATCTTTTCGATATTTTATCTTACCGACAAAATCATCAATCCTACGTTTAGTGTCATATAAAAGAATTTGTCTTTTTTTATATTTGCGACCAACGTGGTTTAATGATTTTCTATCTATTGTTTCTACGTCTCGAATTTCCAACATTTCTTGTGATTACTTTGGAACCCACCATTAAATATGGTTCTTGTGGTGCGACCCCAGGTTCCATATATAGGTCGTCAACGAATAATGTTGGGGTTGGGGTTGGAGTAGGTGTACTTGTCGGTGTAGGAGTACTACTTTCTGTTGGTGTGGGTGTTAAAGTACTTGTGGGGGGAGGTGTTGAAGTACTCGTTGGTATTGGAGTACTTGTTGGGTAAGGTGTTGATGTACTCGTTGGTAATGGAGTACTTGTTGGGTAAGGTGTGGGTGTATTAGAAGGTACCGATGTCGATGTTGGAATTGGGACTTCTGTAGGTGGGTTTTCTAATTTTTTTTTTCAGAATCTATTTGATCCTGTACCTCACTTAATGTTTTTCCCACAACAAAGTTTGGGTTTGGGGGATTTGTAGGTGTTGGGGTAGGTGAAGGTTTAACCTCCACATCAACCTCAAAATTATTTTTAGGGGTAAATTGGTTTTCATCAATCTCAACACTAATCTCTTTAATTGGTTCGGGTGTTGATATTTGTCCCGTTTGTAGATCTAATTCCGCAGATTCCACTGTGTCAGGTAATAAACCTTCTTCTTCCTTTTCTTTAGAATCCCAATCAGTACTTCTACTTAAATAATCACTTTTTTGTTCATATCTATTGGATACTTTATTGGGTATAGGTTGTATAGGTTCTTCTATAACTTCTTCAGGTTCATTAACTTCAATTTCTTTAAGGTCTTCTTCTGTTAAATCCTGAACCATGTCATTCATTACCATATCTAATGCATGATCTTCGTCCCACTCGTCTTCTTCTATTGTGGTATCAAAATCATTATACTCGTGTTCTTCAGGTTCGGGTCCCTCATTTAACCATTCAGGAGGTACTTCATCATCTTCTAAACCATCGTTAGTAGTATTATCCCATAATCCCATTTCTTGGTCATTATCAATTATGGTTTGTAGATGTTCTTCTCTTTCTTCTGGTTTAAATTTGTTTAGTAGGTCTTGTAACTTATCTAATTCTTCGTTAGTAGGTTTGATTTTAGTTTCCTCTTCAATAACTTTTTTAGTGTCTTCACCTTCTTGAGTTTTTGATTCTACATTCTCCTCATTAAACTTAACTAACATATGTAAGAACGATAAGGATATAAGTGGTAACATACCACCCGCAAATATTGCCAAGAATCTTCTGTGTGATTGTAGGTCCCCTTGTTCTATACCAACATATTCCAATATAGGTCCTGTTAATTCAACCCAAGATAGAAACTGTTCGTTACCTATTTTAATGAATTCAAACGCAAAGAATATATTACCAACAAATTGTATTAAGGTAACGATACCAAAGGGTACGTAAACTTTAGATCCCATTTGTGCCGATATTGCCGCCAATGCCGACAGTGCCGCAATCTCAATACCTATTGATAGGTACAATGCCCAAGACATTGGATTAGATATCCCATACCACACAGTAACGTGAGATATAGATACTATTGCCACCGTTATAATCGGTACTAAAAACGAAATATAAATTAATAACTTAAAGTTATTCCTTAACCAACTTCCCATTTACTTAATAAGTTCACTTTGTAATGACTCTAACTCTTTTTCTATTTGAGTTTGTCTGTTTAAGTCGAACATCTTTCTGTCAGTTGCCTGAATCATTCTGTGTTCACTTTTTAATCCTTCGATTCTTAATCTTAAATCTAATTGTTCTTTAGTATAAGTTCGTTCTTTACTAAAGTCCTTTAACTCTATCATTTCCTTTTTTAATGCGGACATTTCTCTACTATCGCCACAACCTCTAAAAAAGGTGAAGATTAAGATAACGAAAACGATTGTTACGAAATGTTTTTCTAAAAATTTTTTCATAATTATATTTTTTTACTCTTATAAATATTTTAATAACGTAAAACTCTCATTTCTGAGTTTTTTCATTGCCTTTTCCTTGACTTGTCTTATCCTCTCCTTAGTACATCCAAACTCCTCACCCAAGTCTTCTAAATTACATTGAACCCCATTTAATCCAAAGTACTTCTCGATAATTGTTCTCTCTTTATCGTTTAGTATTGACAATGCGTTCTTCACATGTTTCTTTCTTTCATTTTCATTTTCCAAGTAACTTTCAGGATTTAAAGAATCTTTATTGACAACAATGTCAATTAATTGATCACCTTCTTCATTAATCGGATTACTTAAACTTACGGTTTTTGGAACATATTGTGAAGCCTGTTTGTTATATTTTTCTACAAAATCAGGATCGTCTTCAGAAAATGACATTTTTTTAGTTTTCTGATATTCTTGTATGATGTTAGATGGAAGTCTTATGGTCCTTGCGTTCTCATTTAAGGAAGACATAATTGCCTGTCTTATCCACCAAACCGCATAAGAAATAAATCTGACCTTTTTATTCGGGTCGAACTCCTCAGATGCCCTAATCATACCAATATTACCTTCTGAAATTAAATCGGGTAAGTCTAACCCTTGATTTGAGAACTGTTTAGCAACACTAATAACAAACCTTAGATTCCCAACTACAAGTTCGTGTTGTAAAGACGTTTTTTCTTTTTCTGTTATGTTTTTCTGTTTAAGACTATGTATAATTTCTTTTAGTCTTTTGTTGTTGGTGGTTGGTATTTTTTTTACGTCTTTAAGGTAGAAACTTATCTCTTCGGTGTTTAGGAAACTGTTGCTTTTGTTCATGGTTGTGGTAAATTTTTAAATGTGAATACTGAACTACTAAAATATGTAAACGAAATCAATAATCAAAATTATCTAAGAACTTTTTTTCGTCTTTTGTTAAACTATCTATTCCGTTGTTTTTAATTTTTTCAAGAACCTCATCTAAGTCAAGTGAATCAACCTTACTTACCTTAGTGTATTGTACCTGAATATACTTTTCCTCATCACTCACTTCCCCATAAATAAATTTCTTTACTTGTTCAGGTATGTGTGCTGACACTACCTCATCTCTCCTAAATATAAAATAGAATTTTACGTTCTGATCTAATAAATCTTTATGTAATGATTTACTTAATTCTTTTTGTGTTTTATCTGATTCTAATATAACTATAAGATTCTTAGAATTTTCTACTATAAATCTTAATGATTTTACTGCAGGGTTTTCTAATAGAATTTCGTTACAATAAAACTCGATATCCTCAGTGTCCTCGAACATACCGAAAATAAAAAGTATAAAACTGTTTGTCATTTATTTCTTCTTAAGGTTTATTTTCCAATAGATACCACCACCAATATAAGGTGTAAGTGTTGATGTAGGTGTTGGTTGATTCATCAAACCAATATTAAGTTGGTATAATTTATCCTTCTTTGTCTTTAATATAAGTCCTCCTCCGACACTTGAAAAGATATCTGTTCTATTCAGACCTAAATTAAAACCATAATACAATTGTGTTTTGGGTAAGTCCTTAACAATTTTAGTATTATATACGGTAGGTATTTTAAAGTACCAATCTACATCTCTTGACTGTATAGTGTTCTGACCAATCACGTCAGTTAAAATACCATAACCTAAATTAGAAGGTGGTTTATTCCCTAAGGAGTCTTTAACCTCTTCAGGAAAATCATAATTAAGTTGTAATGTGTCTTTGACCGTTATCTTAGTGTAGTAGTCTCTAACCACCGCTAATGAATCTATATCTGCAGGAATCTTAACCTCTTTGATTACTTCCTTAGTAATGTACTTTGGTACGTAAGTCGGAACCTTAACAGTTTTTTCAATGATTACGGTATCTACCTTTTGGTCTAATAATTCGTACTTTTTACCATCAACTTTGACTATCTCTCGAGTCTCGGTATCTCCGTTCGAACAATTTCTTAGTAAAAGGAATACACATAACACGATGATCGCAACTGTTTTGATATCCATGTTTAATAAACGTTTCATGTTGTGTATGTTATATTCCTATAAATATTGATTATTATTTATTTTTTCTTTTTTACCACTTTATCGATGATTCCGTACTTAAGTGCCTCGTCTGCCGATAACCACATATCACGAGATGCGTCTTTCATAACCACCTCGGCTGGTTTACCACAATAATCACCTAAAAGATCGAATAGTTGGTGATTAAGTTTTTTCCACTCAACCATATCAATCTCCGCATCTTGTATATTTCCTCTGAAACCACCACTTGATTGGTGTAACATTGTTCTTGAAAATCTAAGTGATCCTCTTTTACCTTTGGTACCCGCACCTAAAAGAATAGAACCCATAGACGCCGCCATTCCCGTATTTATGGTTTGTATATCCGAATCTATATAGTCCATAACATCAACCATGGACAGTCCCGATTTAACAGAACCACCTGGTGTATCAATATGCATTGTGATATCGTTATTATCAATACTATCTAAAAACATAAGTTGTGCTTGGACGATAGTTGACATATTGTCATTTACAGGACCCGCAACCCAAATAATTCTCTCCATCATTAATCTTGAGAATACATCCATGACGGTAACATTCATTTGTCTCTCTTCTAATATATAAGGAGTTAAACTATTCTCTATCTGTTTGTTATAATAATCTAATTGAGAACCGCTTACTTTTTGGTCTCTTGCAAATAGGTTGAAATCTTTATATTCTTTTGGTATCATAATGTGTTTTGTTGATTTTTCAAAGTTAAACAATTTTATTAAATGTACAATTAATTCTCATTATATTTTTGTATTAATTGACTCTATGGATGATATATTTTCATTTTTCTCAATCATAAGTAGGTTATCCGACCATGTCCTTATTAATGGATTGTGTGAAATTACTAGTATGTGTTCAAAATATTCTTTAATTTTAATGAAGAACTCCCCAACCATTTCTAAATTTTCATCGGCAATCTTCCCAAACACCTCATCCATGACCACAATGTTTGGTTTTGGTAATGATGAAACCTTAGTTAGTACACTTCTAAGTGCTAAAGACGCTATCGTTCTTTCATACCCTGAACCTGCGTAAAGAGGTTTAACAACCCTGGTATCTGTGTCTATCATTATAAAATCAAGTTCATTACTTCCATTAATTTTGATTTCTAATTTAAACATACAACTATCGTCCAATAAGTGACTCAATTCGTTATTTAGAAATGGGATCATGTCTCTTAAAATGGTTTTAGATATACCATTTTTACCAAACACAGTTAAATATACTTTATAAGTTTCTAAAACCTTCTCTTCGACCAATATTTCTTTTATTAATTTTTTGTTGGTATCGATTTTGTCATTAAAATTCTTTATATCATTCTTATATCTTTCAATCAAAATATTAGATTGTTTTATGTCGGAAGATGCAGTATCTATTTGAGTTCTAAGTACTATAAGATCTTTATCTATTTGTATATTTCTCTCGTGTTTCTTTTTGTTAGCTTCAAAAAATTCTAGTTTTTTAATTTTGTCTTTTTTATCCATCTCGATTTGTCTAATTTCAAGTTCGTATCGAGTGTTAATGAGTTTGTTTTTTTCATACGTATCATATTCTTTTTTCAGTATGGAAAACTTAACTTCATCTTTAGTATTTTTTTCTATGGATTTGTTAGTGTCAACTATGACTTTTTCAAAATCCTTTATTTCTAATTTTTTTGATTTAATCTCTTTAGTATGGTCAATACCCTCTAAAGGTCTCTTACATGTTGGACAGATGCTCCCCTCAGTTAGTTGTTTAATATGGTCCTCACATTTTTTAATATTATGAGTGTCTTCTTTTACTTTAAATGTAAGATCTCTTATGAGATCCTTCATCGTGTCATGTTTATCCTCCAAATAATATCCCTTTGGTTCTTTAACAACGGTTTCAGATAGGGTTTTATTTAGTCTTTTTATTTTATCGTCACAATCCCTCACCTCACTCTTTATAGTGGTTGGGTTAGTTTTTACTAAAGATTGGTCAACGTCAGTATGTTTCTCACTTAGAATTCCCTCTTTCTTTGACTCTAATGTTTTGAGTCTTTCCGTGGCATCTTTTAATTCTTTTTGTTTGTTATGTGTTTCGTCGTCTTTTATCTTTATTTGTTCATAATATGTTTCTATTTGATTTTCTAAAGTGAACTTATCTTTAGTATTGGACAACATCTTTCTCTCGTAGGTATTTTTCATTTCCCTACAGACCACCTCTTTTTCTTTTAATGCCTCTAAACCAATAAATTTAGTCAGTATTTGACCTCTTTCAGTTGGTTTAGTATCGATTAATTCTTCTAAATTATAACCCGTAGTTAAAATGGTGGAAAGAAAATCCTTCTTAGTTCCTATCGCTTTGACAATAAACTTTTCAGTCTCTTTACGTTGTTCTCCCGATAGATTCTTATAGGATCCATCCTCAAGTATCTTATGAAACTGAAGATCATTCTTAACAGTGTATTTTTCAGATCTACCTAATTTTCTGGTAACCTCCCTTTCAATTACATAGTCCTCACCATCAATAGTTATCACACCTTTTACGTGTACACGGTCTTTATCAGTAAATCTATTAAAAATCTCTTCAGACTTATTTGTTTTGGTTGTACTATTAAAAAATAAGAACATTAATAAATCGACTGTAGATGTAGATTTACCACCGAAATTTCTCGGGTTAGACTCTACAACTGTAATCCCATCTAACGTTTCGAAATCAATTCTATTGTTCTCACCAAATGACAAAAAGTTTGAAAACTCTACATTTTTGATGTACCATCGATTATATTTAATGATTGTCTCATCTTGTGCAAATATTGTTTCATTGACCTTGTTATCTAACCTTTCAATCATATCACCATGAGTCACAATATTGTTTTCCTTGATGAAGTCCTTCATTAGTAACTTCTGATAGTTAGGGTCTAATATACTTTCACTTATTTCAAGTGATTTAAGTTTATTATTACTATTTGTGGTTTGGATTTTAGTAATTACTTTAATGAATCTTGTGTTGTACTTTTCTTTAAAGTAGTTTTTCACCCTCTTCATTTTCTCGGGAGTGAATGCTTCAGGAGTGTCGTGCCAAGTTACCTTAATATATGGATTTTCGTGTTTCATCTATTTTACTTTATAGTATTTTCCATTTTTTACATTGTAGGTTTCTACGTCATTTTTTTTAAATGACAACCATTCTTCTACCTCATTACTATTTGAAGGTTTGAACTTGGATCTGACTAATTTTTTAGGATTTCTAACAGTTTCAGGTCGTATAACTAAAAACTGTGTAAAGTCTGCATTAGATCTTACAAATATGTTTTTAGTACTGCTTGGGTTAGACCTTAATTTATTATAATAAACGTATTCGTCTAACCAATACTTCTCTTTTCTTATTGGAATGTTTGCGGTTCTAAACGATTGTTCAGATATTAACGAGTAATTGTCATTTTCCCAAAAATTACCAACCCATTTCCCATGTTCTACCTCCACACCTAATGTGGGGTCGTTCATACCTACAAGATCTATCTTATTGTGTACGTCATTATGTTTTAAATTAATTCTAAACCGTTGTTTAAAAAATTTAATCACTTCGTTCCTTATAAGAGTATCATTGAATTTACCCGGTATAAACATTCATGGTCTTATTTTATTCTACTTTCTTCGAAAAATTCTACAAAAGAGTTTATTGCCCAAACAGCACCCGCAGTAAACAATCCGTCAAAGAATATCCCAAAATAACCAATTGAGAAAATTTGTGAACTTATACCACCTAAGGTTAACGATAAAAAGAACCCCACCCATGTTGATGTACATAGGGGACAGTTAACTAATTCACCGAAAAACTTTGAGTGTTTATTGATCCAATTACGAAGACCTTCGAATATTGATCCGTATACTACTATGGTCGTCATTCCATACGCCATAAAACTCCAAAATATTAATAAACCTATCATACTAAAAGATACGTAAATTAATATTAAGAGTCAACCCCGTTTACTCGTCGTATAATGAGTTTAGGTTGGAATTTTTAATGTATTTCGCTTTGTTTAGACCAGATAGAGATGAGGTTATTTTTTCTAAGTCCTCTTTAAGTTTTTTATTCTCTTCTTTCAATTTATCAATCTCGTCACTATTGATAACCTCCTTTACAACTTTCTTAGGTTTCTTTCTAAGTTTTGTTTCAAGTGAGGTGACTTTTTTAGATAGTCCTTTTTTGTCTTTTTCTAATTCAGAAATTTTATCACCAAGTTGTTTGACCTGCTCGTCATCAGTTATGTATATTTCCTTTTCTACTATTACCTCGATAGGTTTTTCTACTTCAACTATCTTTTCAACCTCTTTGATTACCTCAACAGGTTTTTCCACTTCTTTGATTACTTCAATTTCTTTTACGACTTCTTTCTCAATCTCCTTAATGACTTCCTTACCTTTTAAAAAGGAAGGAGTTTCACCGTATTTTAAGATAGTGAATCCTCTGTCAAATGTTTCCTTTGCTAATTTGTTTACCTTAACTATTTTATTTAGTTCACAGTATTCAAGGAATTCATCATCCAATATTAAGGAGGATTTCTTTTTCATCGTCAATGTCTTTAATGTCGTTTATTGAGAAGTGAAGAAATGGTTGTTTGTTTTCTAAATCAAAGAACTCATAGTCGTCGGTCTCTACATCATAAATACCATATCCGTGATGTTTTACTGTTTCACCAAAGTTTTGTTGTACTAATGAACCAACCATAACCGCTCTCCCACCATCAGGTAATTCAAAAACTTGTCTCTTGTGAATATCCCCACATAACAATATGTCAAGGTCCTTAAAATTTAAAGGGGAGTACCCATCTTCAAACTCATAACCAGTGTCAGTAGATAACCCCGCAATTGGACTATGGAATAGACCAACGTATAATCCATCTTCTTTTTCAAATACAGGTCTTTGGTTGTGTTGGTATAGTGAATAAACAACCCAATTAATGTTTTCGTCTTTATATACCTCACTATCTTTATAGTAGACGATGTTGTCGTTTTTCATCATTTCAACAACAGGCGTTATACTGTCAACCCTCTCGTGATTATTTTCTAAGAAATCGTGATTACCCGGTATGATAACTACCTTACCTATTTCACGAGTAATGTCATTTAAGAATTTAGATAATATTACTAATTGTTCATTAGATATGTTTATTTTTTCGTGGACCAAATCACCCGCAATAACAACTCTAACTTCGTGGTACTCATAACCCTTTACCTGTTCCTTAGCACTCTCAATAAACTTTTCAAATTGTTCAATATACATGTCGTGGTACTTAGTCCTACGTATATGTATGTCAGCGGTATGTATAATTTTTTTAATCATTTCTATTTGATTTAGCTCGTTTTCTTTCTCTTCTAAGTTTTTTATCTGATAAACCTCTGTTTTCAATATCCTTAGTTTCGGTTTTGTTGTTAGTTTTTACCTTAACAGATTTTCTATTTTTCTTATATTCTTCTTTACTACAATAAAACCAAGAACCACTATTAACTAACATTTGCGCAGTTGAGTCATCGACTCTTTTCACATCTTCATTATTATTCTTAACTGTTTTCATATTACTCTCTTTTATAATCGTCTTCTATTCTAATGATATCGTCTTCACCAAAGTATGTCCCTGTCTGCACTTCTATAAATTCTACAACCTCATCAGTTTCATTCCATGCTCTGTGTTTCCTACCTTTAGGTATTCTAACCGATTGACCCACCCCTCTAAAAATCTTTTCATCATCTAGTATGATGGTTAAAGTTCCTTTGGTAACTGTCCACACCTCTTGTCTTTCAGTGTGGTATTGGTAAGACATTCTTTGTTCTGGTTTTAATGTTATATTCTTTATTTTACAATCATCCGTTTCGTACACCACTTTATATTCACCCCAAGGTTTAATTTCAGTTTGGTAAGTTGATTCGGTTATTAATTTTTTAAATTTTGTGGTAGACCATCCATGGTCTCTATTGATCCATGATATTGGTATATCTAATTCATCACCTGTAAATTTACGGTCTTTGTAGTCCACACCTTGAAACCTTACATCAGGTTGTATTTCTTTAAGTAAATCAATTAGATCCTTCTCATATGTATATGTATATATATTTGAGATAAACCTTACAGAGAAAAGAATTTTCATTCTTTCTTGTATATCTAAAATTGGTTTTAGTTTTTCTTTAGGTCTTTCAATAGATGGATCAGTATGTAATAGAATTATAAACTCCTCACACTGATCAAAACATTCTTTAAACATATGCACATACCCTGGATGGATAATATCAAAATTACCCGCAATTACTCCTTTCTTAAATTTTTTCTCCATCGTTTAATATGTTTGGGTTTTGTTGTATGGTCTGTTTTGTAATCAGATCTTTTATTTTAGTTGTTGACCAACCATGGGATCTGGTTGTGTATATCACTTCTATTGGTAATTCTTTTCCTGTGAAATCTTTACCCAAATAATCTTCACCTAATATTCTAATGTCAGGTTTAAGTATGTCTATCAATCCCAATAATTCTTCTTCTGTTTGGTATACGAACACTTCGTCTATGTATTGAATAGCCATTAGGGTTTTATACCTTTCATAAAGAGGAATAACGGGTTTATATTTACTCTTTCTATGTAAAGATGGGTCTTTCTGTAGAAACACAATAAACAAATCACAATGTTGTTTGGCGGTCTCAAAAGTATATATGTACCCTGGATGTAATAAATCAAAGTTACCTGCAGTAAAACCTATTTTTTTCTTATTCATTATTTTAGAACTTTATCCATATCCATCAGAAGGATTTTATGTGTTACATGTTTTGGTACTCTATATTCCTCATAACTCATATCTTCCTTTACCAAAACAACAATACAACCTAACAACTTTTTATCTTCAAAATCCGACCCCTCTAACATCTTCATAAGAAGTCTACCATAAAAAGGTAATTGTAAATAATAGTGACCTAATGCAGTACTATCTACATTATCAAAAGGTGGATACATCTTTTTTGTGTAATGTTTCTTTTTAAAATTTTCAGGTTTATTCGTTTTCCAATCAGTAATAACAATACCATAATCAGTACCTTCCTTATTCTCGACTAACCACACCTTATCAGGTTGACCTACGTAACCTAAATCAGGATCACCCAAAATAATCTCAGTGTCTAGTAATACTGCGTTTCTTTCGTGCATTAACTTTATAAAGTCTTTTCCCGCACCAATCATGTTATTACTTCGTTCTATTTGTTCCTCATCACATTGATATATTGGTTCTCTAACATCTTTATAATCACCGTACTCCTCAATCAGTACCTTTTCTAAGATATAATGAACTCTACTCCCTTGATTGGTTGCATAAGTTCCCTTGTCCGCCCACTCTTTTAATAATTCTTTTTGTCTTTGTTTATCTCCCTTAGACATTCTCCATGAGATACCTTCAGAATCAAACTCTTCATAGAATTTTTTGATTACTTTAGAGACTGATGGATAGTTAGACCTAATCATCCCATTATTGTCTCTCATAAAATATAAGTGATCCTCTTCAATGAAAGTTAAACTTATGTCATCCCTTCTTTTATTTAATATTTTCCTTATTTTCTCCGCTTCTTGATTTAAATCCATTAATCTAATTGTATTTCGTTATAATTTGATAAATCACCACCCATATCGGCAATATCTTTATCTATGTCTAATTTTATTACCCATACCTTACCCATGAGTCTCCCCACATTCATTCTATGGTATAATTTTTTAGTGTCTGACCACGCGTCCCCATCTAAAACAATGGTTACTTTACTTGCGTTGTCATATATCTTCTCCAATAAGTTGTCGGTAATGAACTTACCTAACATTGGTATGGAATTTTCTAAAAATAAACTATCAAACGCACCCTCAACAATATAAACTGGTTTTTCCCAATCGATTAAATGTTCATTCCATATCAAACTCTCTTTATCCGCTTGAGGATTCATATATTTTCTCCTACTGTATCTTGTAAACGATCTAGCGACAAAATAATTGATATCATCATACTCGTCATAGGATGGTATGATAACTCTATTTTCATATAAACCATTATCACAATAACCAATACGATACTTCTGTATCATATCATCACTTATATTTCTACCTCTTAGATATTTGTATGCCTGTTTGTAATGGTGAGTTAATTTCCTACCCATACTCGCGTCAGAAAATTCTATGAACTCTTTAGGTAGTCTTAATTTTTTAAATTGTTTGTCTGCACGGTATACAAACTCATCAGGACTATATAATTTGAAATCTCTAATTTGTAATTTACTTCCATACTTGTAAACTAACCTATTTAGATGACCGTGTGTATGATATGTCTCGGAACAAACCCAACATTTATAAACAAACATCTTATAGTTTATCTCCAAATTACCCTTACCATCACCCTCATCTAAACCCTTTATATCGTGAGAACACACAGGACAATCGAACGTAATCTGACCTCTAACGTCATTATGCGATCTACTTTCACCAAATATATCGTGGAGAACATCGACTAACGGTATAAAATCTACTTCTTGGGTCATCATACTTAGAATATACGAAAAATAAATGAGAAAAAAAAGTCCCCAGGAACACCACTCCCTGGGGACAACCAACCAACGTATAGAGAATAAACCCTATACGCCCCGTTTTTAATAAATATAAGTAATTAATTCAACAAAGTAAAGGACCTACATTACTTCTCTTCACTTTTTATTTTATTTATGTAACCAATGACCGCAGTTGCAGCATCACTCATATCGTAATTTTCTTTTTTAAGATTACCCGTCCTTGCAAGTGGCCATTCTACTTCAGGAAACAAATCATTCACATGTTCCCATACCACATGTTTTTTATCAATAGTTTTAGGATAACCGCCAAAAAGTACGTTTCGTCCTTTCGCGTTCTGTCCCACTAAATCGGGGAATGCAAATTTTCTAGCGTTGTATGTTGATATAAATGTGGGTACAATACCTAAAACATCGAAACAAGATAAAAGAATCATACTATTATATCTAAGTAAAGTACCAACCGTATAAACATTGTTTGAGTTTAACAGTGGTTCTTCGATAATAACCTTAGTAATACCGATGTCTTTATAGTTTTCTAAGTGTTTTCTGAACCCGTCGGCCTTTTTAAGTAGTTCCTCTATCTTATCCTCAGGTTTTGGTTTTATCTTAGGTGAAAAGTGAGTTAACTCAAGTAGATGTGATCCTGTTATGTCAAACAGAGCCCACCCAATTGTTTTAGTGGAGATGTCTAACCCTAATATTTTTGGTTTGTTTTTAAATTTCTTGTCCATATAAATGTATATAGACAATTAATAAACAAATTTAGGGAGATTGTAAAGATTAAAAGTCTATTTTTACTGAAATGACTTGAGATCCTTTTCTCTTAATAGGTGATGATGTCTTAGCGGTAACTAAGGTTTCTTTATTTTGGTTAAGTAATGCGACTTCAGTTATTCTTTCCTCATTAGTTCTTATACCATTATCGAGTGTAGGGTTTTGTGATAAATTCCACTGAGTGTGTGGTAAATTAACCAAGAATCTCATCTCTTCGATGTCTGTAGATCTAACTAATTTTATACTACCAGGAAACGGTTGTTCGTCACCGAATTGTGGATCGGTAGAGGGGTCTGAACTTCCCATATAATCTGTTCCTGTTGGTAATTCTTTTAGGTAGTCCTCTATATCAAATAAACTACCCCCATCTATATCGGTCTGTTTAATAACAAAAGTGTGGTCTCTAAGTTTAGTTGGATCAATTAAACCCGAAACATGGTTAGGTATTTTATCGGTAATATCTATTTTAGTCCATTGTGTTGGATCAGGTATCGTATTAACCTCATTTGTGGTTTCTTGTACCAAAATCCATAATTTATTTGCAATATAACCTTTAGTTGATCCACTAAAAGTCGTATTCATATGTTGAAAAGATCCTACTCCATTTGGATGGTCTTCACCTCCCCATTTAATACCTATATTTGCGGGATATTTGATTTCACATTCATTATCCACCACATTTATCTGTACCTTAGAGAAGTTATTACATGGTAAACCATTTAATTCAAATTCGTTCCCATCAACATAACTTAACATATATGTTATATGGTATGTTTGTCCTGTTGTACCTGAAAAACATGATTCCGCAATTACACCATCACTAGGGATGTGGTATACTTTTGGTGTTGGTAATGTGTATCTTCTATTTGATCTGTAGTCTAATAATGCAACTAACTCCTGATCATCAAATACTATAATTTTTTTATCTACAAATACTTTACCTACCTTTTTACCTATTTCATCTAGTATGTAACGAAATTTAATATATCTAGTTCTAATATCACCCGGTGTTCCTGCAACTGTCGAATCTAAATAATAGTCTGTTTCACCCATTTTGAATTCAGATCCAACGGTGGTACCTGTACTGTTTTCATAATATATAAATGGTAGGTATATGTTGAAGAATTCAACATCCGATACCACTTCTTCATCTACCAACACACCTTCCGTAGTTCCTGTAGAACTACCGATATAATCATCATACTTAAAAAATCTTTCAGGATCTTCAAAGACGTGACCTAATTCTGAATAATGTATAACTGCGATACATTTTTGTTCTTCAGGAGAAACCGTAATTTCTTCATCATATGAGTTAAAGTAAGTGGTTCCTGTATTTGTTACCTGACCACTTGAAGTCCCGTATCCTAAGTATTCCATTGTGGATATGTGTTTAGCACTAGTATACCCACTTATACTCTCGTCGTCAATCTGTCCGCCGATTGGTAATTCTTTCCAAACGGTATTTAATGTCCATGGATCATGTTGTTCACTCGGATCAACTTGATTAGAGACACATACCTCAGCCGTAGTTCCCGATAAAGGGTGTTCTATTTTACATTTATTACACACAATTTCGGCATAACCGTTAATCGACGTGAAATCGGGTGTATACCTATCAACAGTTATTGTGGTTTGACCTGTTATGACTTCATCACAATTAGGTGTTGTTGTAATCCCTGTTACTGTTGTTATATTTAAAATTTTATAAACTAAACTAGTTGAATTACTCGTTATAACCTGTTCTTCACTTACAAATTCATTATTAAAAACAATAGTGATGTATTCACATTGATTAAATCTAGATAAATAATTCGTATCTATTGAAGTGGTAGATCCATTATCACAATCTAAATACGCTTGTGTTTCTGTAAATGTTATTGTATTGGTTGCGCTTACCCCACTTAAAGGTAATCTAACTGTCGCACATTCTATGGTAGTGCCACTACAGTTAACTTCATCATATTCTTTATATTCAGTTACAAACCCTGCAGGTCCCATTCCGTTTCTTAAAGTTTCGGTAATGGAATCTTTAATAGGTACCCCATAAGTGGTTGCACGATTACCATCCATTAAATAAGGGTACTTTACTTGACTATCTTTATCAAAAGGTGCGAAAACACTTTGTTGTGGTGTGTTTACTTCTCCATTTAATTGGTGAAAAGGTTGAGTATAATCGAACTCAGAATCTCCTACCTGAAAAAACTTTATTTGAAAATCTCCCTCAGCAATAGATTTTCTACCCTTTTGGGTTAGTCTTGCTGATAAAAATTCCGCATTATTTTGATTTAAGAAACTCATAATTAAAGTATACGTATTTTAGTGTTAATAATAAATATCATATAATAAATTTTTATGGATTGTCATAATTAAATTAAGGCATGTAACACCCACTCTGAAAGTTTTCTTCTCGACTACAAGCCTCAAACGTATTCTCATTATACCTAACTGCAGTTATTGGACCTACCTTAGGTATCCCCACAGTTGCACATTCAATAACTTCACCACACTCTTCAGCACTGATCCATATTATTTGACCCGGCTCTATTCCGTTTGCGGTGATTGCCATCTGACCATTTAAACATGTTTCGTTCTCATTAATTATATATTCAGTATTTGTTTCACAACCTATAACCGCCCTATTACCATTACTTGGTTCATCATCATCATCATCTACACCTGATGGACTTGGGGTTTGATCGGGAGGACATGGGTCAATACTTACACTACCTAAATAATCAGGATAATCATATGTCCATGAGTTGTTTTGTGCGCAAACGGTCTCTCCTGTCTGGCCATCAAATATAGGCAGATTTAGTCTCTTACCTCCACCACACGGATCATAACTAACCGTTAGATTACCTCCACTAGCAGTAAAGGTGGCAATTACACATTCTAACTGTATAAGCGACGTTGATGTTGGAGTTGGAGTAGGTGTATTAGTTGGTGTTGGTGTAGGAGTACTCGTCGGAGTAGGTGTAGGAGTACTTGTAGGTGTTGATGTTGGTGTTGATGTTGGAGTAGGTGTAGGTGTTTGTGTAGGTGTTGGTGATGGAGTATTAACACAAACCCCGTCAGCACATGCACCATAAACACTATATGTCACTTTTTCATCAACAGATATTATACTTTGTGCACATATGTAAAATGTTATATACTCAAATGGTGGAGTCTCAGACGTTGCATCTACTCTCACACCATTACAATCAAAATATGAGTAATTGAAATAACCCTGACCAGTACTATTAATCTCAAAACATTGACATGCAATATCTTCTGTTGGGCTTGGTGTAGGTGTTGGGGTTGGTGTACTACTTTCTGTAGGTGTAGGTGTTGCGGTTGATGTTGGTGTTGGTGTTGGTGTACTACTTTCTGTAGGGGTTGGTGATGGTGATGTAAGTATCTCGTCAAAAGTTACCGTAAAGTTACAGTCAGTGGATTTATTTTCCACAAAACTAACAATCATTGTACAGTCAATTGAATCCGAATTTGGTGGACACACTTCACAATCCACATCTATTAGTACTACTTGGAATCCACCTTGTTTTTTTGGGTCTTCGTTTGGTGGGGGTGAAATATGATTATCACAATGCTCTAAAAAGACATATAATGGACCACTATAATATCCAATATCAAAGGTATGTGGTAATGTGTGAAAACCTATACTATTTGCAGAAGGTGGTATTGTAAATGGGTGTCCATTGTAAGTGGTACCTGTGTATATGGTAAATCCACTACACACTCCATTATCATAATTATTTTTAACTGTTACAAGATTACCCATTATATATATTTAGTCTATGTATATAAATACAATGGAAACAAATTAATAAACCACAACTTATAGGTTAAATTTAATTAAGGCATGAAACACCCTGTGGTGTTGCCCTCATTATTGGAACAACCATTAAATATATTTTGACCTCTTCTAATCGCGGTTACTTCATCATTGGTAACTTGTCCCACAGTTGCACATTCATCAACAGCCTCACCACAATTATCGCCGTAGGTAATCCATATTACATCACCTAAATCTAATTCTTCTTCAGATATTTGTGTAGTACCGGCGTTACACGTTTCAGTATGATTAATGACATATACATTACCTGAAGTACAACCCGTAACTGTTCTATTAGTTTGAGTAGGTTCATCAGGGACATCGTATTCACATCTTCCAAGTGGAGTCTCATCACAACTTGAATCCCTTTGAGATAGAGCACTGACTCCTGGTAAACTCATAACTAATTCACCAGTATTAGAATCCCATATATTTACTGAGGTTAAATTGGCGGTACATACCCCGATGGCTACAGAACTACCAAATTCCCCTCCCAATGATGTGGAGGGCAAACTATTGAAGGTGGCGGTCGTACCTACTTCCGAATCTGAAGGAACCCAATTTAAACCATATCTACTTTGATCTACTTCTGAACCAACTTCAAAGAATTTACATACACCTTGAGGGGCGTCACAAGTACAATCATTATATTCAACCACTAATGATGTGTTTTCCTCACCATCTTCAATACCAACATATTCATAACAATGTTGATCACTCGTACCGAAATTAACACGGACTTTATCACCTGACTCTGGTGTACTACCATATTCATCTATCTTTAGGTATATAAAAATTGGAATACTCGATTCTCCGTCAGTAGGAGCCGCTTGAGTTTCCACTTCATCACTAGTCGGGGATCCAATTGTTGTACCACAGTTCTGGAACTTTCGATCTCTCGATTGAAGAACTTCCGGTTCCGTTTCTGTAGGTGTTGGAGTTGGGGTATTAGTTGGTGTTGGTGATGGAGTGTTTACACAAACTCCATCAGTACATGGACCATAAAGACTATAAGTTAATTTAGTATTTGTTACACTGTCTATACTTTGAGCACAGACGTAGAATGTCCATGGTTCTTTATCAGAGACCGCCTCCACACTTGTACCGTTACAATCGGTATATGTATATGAAATATTACCTAGAGTTGTGTTAATAAACTCAAAACATTGACATGCAATATCTTCTGTTGGGCTTGGTGTAGGTGTTGCGGTTGATGTTGGTGTTGGGGTTGGTGTTGCGGTTGATGTTGGTGTTGGGGTTGGTGTTGGGGTTGGTGTACTACTTTCTGTAGGGGTTGATGTACTTGTCGGGCTTGGTGTAGGACTTGGCGCACTCGTTAATTCATGAACTTCTTGATTAGTTTCACAGTCTTTTGCAATGTCAGGGTTGGTATTATAAAATATAATACGGTCCGCATTATTTGGAACTTCAACACATACTCCCGATTGTACTTGAGATAATGTTAGGTTTTCCGCTAAATTAGATGTTCCACATAAAGTGGCTAACGTACCTGATGATACCGAATCATAATATATGTTGTAAGGACCTGAATCGGTACCTGATGTCAATGTTACTGTAAACTGTCTTGCCATTCTACTATTTTTTTATTCTTATTATATAAATACTTTATTTTAAATTAAAATTTTTAATTCTCACAACGTAACACATCGTCACAACCATCAACCGTTGCATTCCTACTTACTAACGCATCATGTGGTTGATCTGAGTCCGTAGCGGTAATAGTACCACAGAAACTTGCATCAAAACAATCACCATCAGTAACTGAAAATTGTTTAAATTGGATAACGTCACCAACACTATATGTTGGTGGTGTACCTGTGAGACAGCTCATATTTTTGGCAACAGTAAATTGTTGTCCGTCATTACATCTAGTTACCGTGTAATTACCACAATCTCCGTTAGGTATATCAAACCCACTACCATAATTTAATGTCGGTGTTGTTTCTGAACATACAACCCTATAGTTAGCACCCACATTTGTCCATGTTGTAACCGAACCTCCACATTCCGTCCATTCCCACTGTGAGGATGTTTCTCCCTCACCTGTCATATATAATGAGTATTCATTACATGATGTTGGTTCGTCAGTACTCGTAGGTGTAGGTGTCGGTGTCTCCGTACTTGTTGGTGTAGGTGTTGATGTAGTTGGTTCGTCAGTACTCGTAGGTGTAGGTGTAGGTGTCTCCGTACTTGTTGGTGTAGGTGTAGGTGTTTGTGTAGGATCATCAGTTGGACACTTTCTATCAGTATCACATTCTTCACCAACCGTATAAAACAACTTATCATGACTGGTTGATATGTTTAGCCCACTACCACAAACTCTTTTAGTTTGCGTATCTAAAACTATTATCTCTCTTTCAATACCATCACAATCGTCATAATACCCAGTATATGCCGGTCCACCACCTGACATATGTGTAAATGTTATACATAAACACTGTAAATCGGCTGTAGTCGGACTTGGTGTTGGTTCTGGTATAATTTCTTGGAAATCAACACACATTTCACAATCTACTTTTGGTACCTCTAATTTTATTATTTCATCATAACATCCGTCAGATGATATTCTCATATAACAGTGTGGTGCAAAAGGATTATTAGGGTCATTACTAACATTTAAATCACTATCTTCAAACATTAGATCAAGTGGTATATCCGTACTAACTATATTTGCATATACTAAATTAGTTGTGTCTCCACTTGTCAAACCTGAATATAAGTCAACAGGAAAGTCATCTAATGAATGACTGTTATCTAACGAAATGTTTAATCTTACTATTCTTCCCATATTATTATACTAATTAATCTTCATCGCAAAGGTCATCTAATGCATCCGTTATTGCTGTTGATGCATTACCATTAGGACTTTCCGCGTATTGACCGAAAGTAGAAGACGCATAATTTTGCATTACTGATACAGTGGCTGGTACATTAACCCCACCACCAGTATTTATCGCGAATATTCTAATATTTTGATTTAATGCCTGTGTCGCTAATGCCGCGGCCTGAACATCATCCACACCTATAACAAATTGATCATCTCCACCTGAAGGTGTTGCGTCTGTAATCATTACTATTATTTTATTTGTGTTATTGAGAAATGGTCCATAAGGTATTGTGTTATTTAATACTGCGGACAATGCATTGTCTGTTGGTTCTGGGTAATTTCCACCCCCTGAGGGACCGAAAGTATCTAAAGCGGCATCCAAAGCAGTCTCGTTTTGGTGTGACAACGCTAAACGGAGAGTAAACATAGGGGTATTAGAATCACCCCATACACTAACCAACCCGAAACGGTAGTTATTGTTTGTTACTTCTTGAACTTTGGCAACATAAGTACTAATTGAATTTTTAAGGTTATTTATTACCCCTCCCATACTTCCCGTTCTATCTATAATGAAGACCATATCGATACCATCCTCACAATTTGCAGTATCACCAGTTACAATAACTTCTGTTGTTGTTGGGGTTGGGGTTGGAGTCGTTACTGGTGTTGATGTTGGTGCAGGTGTTGATGTTGGTGCAGGTGTTGGTGTTGGTGGTAACACACATTCATAAGACACACTGAAGTTTATCTTATCGTAACATTCAAATGTCTTACTATCATGTATGTATATGTTTTCTACAATGTACCTTGGTGTTTGATTATCTCCACATACATCTATAACATTTACCTTATCCTCCATTTTCAACCAAAATTCGGTATCAAACTCTAAATCATAAAATATTACTTCTGATGATGGTGGTACACCATTAATCACTTCGGGTTCATTGTCTCCAATATAAATTGGTTCCGTTCTATAGTCTCTATCCGTAGAGTTTGGCCAAGAATTATCAGGCCCAGGTCCGTCTAATTTTGTGAACGGCCCATACGGTGACAACCCAATACTTAAATCAAAGTCATTAGGTGAAACAATATCAAATACTCTAACAATTAATCCCATACATATAAATACATTAATAAGTAGATTACTTTAAATAAAAAAACCCATCATAAAGACGGGTTTTTTTTTAATATATTAATTAAAATGTATTATTCAACACATTCCATATTCGTACAACCTTTATCTTTGTTAAGAAGGTCGTGTTTGATTAGTACCCCAGTTCTTGTACCAGTTACATCAACCGCCGTAATTAATGCACAATATGAAGTTTGTGGACTTGAACAAGAAGTTCCTGTCGTCATCTGTATATATTCACCTACTTGATAAATATTTGGGTTAGGTGGTGTACTCGGATTACCTTCAATACAACTTATATCATCAGCAATTAACCATGTAGAATCATCGTTACATCTACTCACTTGGAATAGTGATCCTTCACCACCTGTAGGTTCTTCTGATGTTGGTGTTGGTGTTGGACCTGGGTCACCGTCACCTTCACACGCTAAACCTGTCCAATTGACAGAGTTAGTACAATCTCCTGTTGATGTTATAGTTCCACCTGAAATTGTTTGTGCAATTGTGTATGTCATTCCTGTGGTTAATTCTGCTTTAGAAACCCCTGACGCTATAGTAGTGTCTGAAGGATTACCATTACAGTGTTTTCCAATTATTGTAAAACTATCAGCCTCTGTCGTTCCAGTAAATGCTGGTGATAAGGTGAATGTTACTTGATACGTCGATCCTGTTGCTCCTGCCATGTTATTTTAATTTTGTTTTGTTTATTATAAATATATCGTTTTTACGATTTATTCGTTTTGTTATTAATTTATTATTTAATATATACCAATTAGGTTAAAATGGTTTAATAGTTTTTGAACAATCCGAGTTACTATTACATGGATCATCAAAAGGTGTTACTGTTATTGCTCCACTTTGAGGTCCATCGAAAGTCTCACCAGTTAAACCATACTTAAACATATAACTTAATGTTGGTTTACTACAGAATTTAAAAATAGTACTGTTCTCGTCTTCACCAATCTCAGCCAAATAACCATTTAAGTTTACGGAGGTAGCACCTGATTCACAATCGTTATTTATGTAGTATAAGTCATTATTACCACTTGTTAATTTACTCGAAAGAACACCCACCTCTATACAATTACAGTCATCACTAGTATCAAATGTACTTTGTTCCGATGTACTAGAAACACAACCGTTTGCATCGGTAACTACAACATAATAATACCCTTCAGGTAAACTACTGAATGTTTGTGAATGATTTGCCGCTGTCACACCTGTGATAGTCGCGACTAAAACACCCCCACTATTAGTATAGGGAGACGTTGTGTCCTCATATAATCTATATGTTTTATTCCACGTCCCACCCGCAGATGTAACAGTAATGTCACCATTAGCACCTGTGGTAAATGATGTAATTGTTGCAGTATCATCTAAAGGTTGTGCTACGATAACATTATAAGATTGTTC
>ENA-UZWU01003829-UZWU01003829.1-metagenome-genome-assembly--contig:-Day-4--1m-contig-3829_pt1 | contig 34403 bp, 21 predicted proteins | sample MGYA00260345_ERZ794905 | MGnify/ENA metagenome assembly ERZ794905
CATTTAGGACTGATATTGGTATCGGTACAGATAGTGTTGGCAAACTGTTGAATGATGTAGAAGATGGTATTCGTGCTGACATTAGGTCAGACTCTGATATACTTTCGGTAACTAACTCACGTTTAACAACATTTAGGACTGAACTTGGTCTTGGTAGTGATTCCAATGTAAGTGGTTTAATTAATGATGTTAAATCCGATGTTTCTTCTCTAGTTATTCTTGACAGTACTGGTATTGCAACCATCGCAAACCAAGCAGTTGACACATTCAAGACAGGTCTATTCGGTGGTGAATACGATTCAGAGGGTGAGTTCGCAATCGCACAAGCAGGTCTTATACAAACCGCAACTGCGAATAGTGACGGACTTGCTTCAATCAATCAGAAATACTTCGTCGCACTGGATGACGGGAACACTTTCACTGGGTTTGAAGTTATTAATGGAGACAGTGTATCTTCATTCACAATCCAAGCGAACGACTTTAAATTGCAGACAGCCAATCAAACTAAGACACCATTCTCTGTGACAGGAGATACAGTCACACTGAGTAATGTTCAAGTGACCAGTGGATTAAATGTCGGTGCCAGTTCGAGTGGTGCAAGAACAATTATCGAAGACGAGACAATCACAGTTCACGACGGAACAAGAGCAAGAGTTATAATAGGAAAGTTGTCATAACCTTGAAATGACCACCATATATAAATTATACTTTTTTAATTGGTAAGTTATCATAGTCTAAGGAGATTATATCATGTCTAATTATGGAATTGAAATTATAAGTCCAGACAGTGACGGTAATGGAAACTCTATTACATCAGCCGTTGTCTTCTCAGATTCTATAAGAACTTGTAATATGCAAGTTTATGCTGAAATAACCGTGAATAGAAATGGTACTTATTTTATTCCGTGCCCAGATGCTAATGATACCTCAAAAATTCTAATAACCTTTCAGTCTGCACGAGGATTAGTCGTTCATGACAGTGACAAGACTGCTACTGGGTTCACAGTAACCAATGAATACCAGCTTTCCAGTTCGGTATCTGGTACAGTTATAGCATTGAGGGTTGGATAATGTCCTACGGACTACAGATTATAGGAAATGATAACGGAGGTAACTTTACGGTTGCCGACACTGACCTGAGCATGGTCAACATGATAGTGACTCAAGTTGGTTCTGGATCTTCCATAGTGATAGAGGGTGGTCTACAAGATACAGATTTAATATTCGTCAAATCCCCTAGAGCAACAGGTGGTGGAGATTGGCAAGTTGGGTCTATAGAAGTACTACAAAGAGGTAATATCTATTTCAACAATCCATTTGTATATGGGTTCCGTCCCGATTTTCAAAATCTGTATACCTATAACTTTTATGGTGCTGCATGGCAGTGGGTAACTTCTAACCATATATATGGTGATCGAGATTTCTATGTGTACGATCAATTTGAAGTTGTAATGGATTACTTCGTAGTACGTAAAGCATCCACGGTTATTGACCTAAACCTACATACCAATGACGACTATGGTTTGCAGTTGTGGACAGAGGGTGGTGAACTTGCATTAGACTCCAGAAGTTTCACTTCGGACAAAACATTTTACATTGAAAGTTATCTTCCACCGGAATCAAACTTCGGTGTTCTTAATCAAAGTGGAACCCAATCATTATCATATAGTGCCGGTTCTTATGTGAACATAGAGTGGGCCCTAACTGGTCCTTCAATTAACAATCCTTCATTTAATGAAGGTGCTTCAGGTGTCTCCGGACTTCACATAGGACCAACTAGTGCATGGACTATTGACGGTGATGTCACGTCTCAACAAGGTGGTGAGCCCACACTACAAATTTGGTCTAGTCATAATGCAATTTTCGCAGCAAAACTTGGAACCAATCAAGGCTCACCTTCTAATCCAGATGGGGGTGATGAAGAACCACCAGATCAAGATCCAGATGAAATCACGGGCACAATAGAATACTCTCAAGGCAGTAGCAATACGATAGTAGAAGGTGATACTCTATCTTTTGATGTGCAGTGTTCAGAGGTATCGAATTATCACACTCGTGTGTTTAGGTTATCGGGTTCTAATGGTGCCGATGGAAAAGACTTCGTTTCCGTAACACAATCCTTGCCCACTACCGATTCTCAAACAGTCACATTATCTACGTATAACCCAACGACAACTACACCTCAGACGTTTGATAAGATTTACAGTAATTCTTACACGGGCACTTACACTAGGGAAAGAACATCATCCTACCTTAACTCTAATGATACTTCGTATACCAGAACTTTTTTAGGAAATTATACAGGGAATTACTCTCGTACTATAACATCGGAACGTGACTTTGTCAACACTTATACTAGAACATTAATATCATCTAGAGAAATCGTTCGTCCTTCAGCATATGCTGGAGAATATTCTAGGAATTTTACAAGAACTAGTACAAGAGTTAGTTCTTACAGTAGACCTTTGTCATATGTCGGGAACTACACTGGTAACTACGAAAGAACAAGTACTCGAACTAGGAATAGTATATTAACATCATCTAGAATTATCAGCCGAACGTCTGCATATGCTGGAGAATATTCTAGGAATTTTACAAGAACTAGTACAAGAGTTAGTTCTTACAGTAGACCTTTGTCATATGTCGGGAACTTCGGTGGTAACTACACACGTGATTACACTCGTGCCCCCATCTACACTGGTAACTACACACGTGGATTTAGTCAAGGCAGTAGTTATATTGGTAATTACTTAGCAACAACTCCTATAGTTGAAAATGGAGAAACTTTTTATTTCCCAACATTCTTTGTTTCTTATTACACTAGGTCAAGACCATCTTCTTATTCAGCAACCTACACGAGAACACGAACAGTATTAGATCCTAATGTTGTTGATTACACTAGAAATAGTACTCGAACACGATCATCTTCTTTCACTAGAAGTAGTAGTCGAACACGGGTTAGTGCTTATACAAGGACTCGTACTTTCGAAAGTGTCCGAACACTTTACTATTCAGCAAATTATTCACGTGATTTCGTTGGTAATTATATACCAACAGTTGATTATATAGGTGACTATACCGGAAATTTTGCAGGTAATTATACTGGAACGATTTCTTATACTGGTAATTTCACTCGTGATTTTGTTGATAGTGCCGAGTATACTAGGAACAGTACGTCAACCTCTACCAGAGATTTCACAACCTCATATAGTAGAAGTGCAATATCTACTCGAACCTTCATTGGTGATTACGTAGGAACTCAATCCTATAGCAGAACAGTAAGTGCTTTTAGTTACTCGGCATCTCCGAAGACATACTGGAAAGAAGAACCAGATACTGAAAGTGGACCTAATAGTGGAGGTCCTTCGGATACACTTACTTTATTAGAGGTAAGTGTCTATTCGGGTGGAACATTGTTAGCTTCAACTACGACGACGACAATGGCAAACTTAACACTAGTTAACTCACTGCAAGGGTACTGGCACAAAGGCACTCTACAGAACACCATCGGTGATATTAAATATTACTCTATTGCTAATACTTCAACCTTTGCACCCCCAACAGGAACAACAACCAATTATACTAGGGATTTTAACTACACTAGGAATAGTGTAGTCAATTATACCGGAACTGTTCCATATACCAGAACTCGTGTAAGTTCCTATATTGGAGATTTTACAGGTAACTATGTTTCAGGTGCGGTGCGCACTTCAACCTACAGTGATGGTTATACTCGTGATTCGGTGTATACTAGAACACGAATAGGATATTTTGCAGGAAATTATACCGGAATTTCCACAAGAGTCTTAGGTGGTACCAATGGTGAACCTGAAACGACTGTTCCTGCTATTTACGCAAGGGTCCGTAACTCCATATATTCACGTACATCTACAAAAGTCAGTACATATACCAGTAATTTTATAGGCAACTACACACGTGACTTTGCTGGTAATTATGTAGGTGACTACGCACGAGGTTATGCTGGTGATTATGTTGGTAACTATGAACGTACATTATACTATGCACGTAACTTCATAGGTAACTATAGTAGGTCATCTACTCGTGATTTCGTAGGTGACTACGCTAGAGGAACAACCTCAACATTCACTAGGACACGTTTTTCGACTCTAACACGTTATAGTACATACACACGAAACCCACAGTATGTTGGGAACTATGAACGTGCATTTACACGTCTCAGCACTCGTACTAGACCTACGACTTTATCATACAGTCGCACACTATACTTCACTGGAAACTATTCTAGAGATTACTCTGGTGCGTACACTCGTGACTTTAGTAGAACCGTTAACTATAGTAGTGACTTCATTGGTAATTTTGTTGGCAATTATGAAAGAACAAGTACTCGTAATAGACCTACAACTCTATCATACACTCGCACACTATACTATACTGGAGACTATGCTAGAGATTACTCTGGTGCGTACTCACGTGACTTTAGTAAAATTTCTACTTATAGTCAAGTATTATCCTTTGTTGGTAATTATACTGGTACATTTACTAGATCATCAATCTATGTCGGTGATTACGAAAGAAATAGAACGTCTTCTTATGCTAGGGGTGCCTTCTACACTAGAACATTTACTGCTAGTTATGTAGGGGATTATGTCAGTAGTCGTACAACACAGTCTACTCGAAACGTACTAGATACCCCAGAGATTGGGTGGCAAGGTGAAAGATTTGTTATTGAATTGAGGAGAGGATCAGACACAGCGGCCATGTCTGCCCCAAGAGGTGATTCTAATGTCGAAGTGTTAGACTCCAAAGAATTCACGTTGATAGACAATGATATAGGTTTATTTGTATCGATGTCTCCACTAGTAGTACATCATACAGCAACAAGTCATCAATTAACTTATGATTTCTTCGCAGAAGGAACCACACATGTTCCTGCCAGAATTATAAGAGGGTCTTCTATTATAGTACCATCATATCTACTTATAAACAATGGAAGAACTAATTTGACGATCAGTGAAGTCCCACCTCAAGGAAGCAGTTACACTTACAAGATGGAAGTGTTTGATGGGAATAGTTGGGTTTTAGCTTCATATTACACTGTGTCTAGAATACTAGATACTGACTATGTACCACCTACACCAACCTACACCACAACCTACACCAACACTACGCCTACATACTACACCAACACCTACGCCCCAAACACTAACCTAAATTAATTTAAAAATGTATCAATAGAATCGTTATAAATAGTATAATGAAAATGTAAGGTAACCCTGATGAACTTGAAACTTGTAGTATATGTAAACTTAGAAACTGGGAAGATATCCAGAATATCATTACCTAATCATAATATTGAACCTGAAGGTATCTCTGATGATGGGACCACACGTGTCGTCCACATATTTGAAGGAGGTTATCCTGAAGGATGTGAAGACCTTAGATATTTCTTAGACTATCATTGGTACAACGAGGAAACGAACTCATTTGAATTTATAGGGTTGCCTCCCAATCGTCATGCCTTATGGAATGCAACCGAAGGCTGGACATGGGATTTTGAACTACTATTGAAGGATGTGGTTTTAGAAAGAAACAGATTTTTACTCTCTTCTGATTGGACGCAAGCAATGGACGTTCCTCTGACAGAGTCAAAACTCCAAGAGTGGAGAGTGTACAGACAACAATTGAGAGACTTGCCAGACAATGTTCAAGATAACTTATCTTCAGTTGCAGAAGTAGTTTGGCCTACAATACCCGAATAAAAAATAGGAACATACAATGATACTAGCTATCGTAAGACAAACAATGAAATCTCGTTTAGCAAGAGATTTATTGGCAACCACTCAAAACTTATCAAGTCAATACTTTATCGGTATTGGTAAGTCAGATGTTTTTGATACTGACCCCATAGATGTAGCAGTTTCTGCGGTAGATACTGCACATGAAGAAAGAGAGTTTCGAAATAACTTACAGTCTATCAAAAGAGTAGAGGCATCATCTATGGTGATTCCTCGTGTGAATTGGAATAGTGGTTCCTTGTACTCGGCTTGGTCAGATAAGGAGACCGCACATCCATTCTATGTGATGAATGAACAGAAAGAAGTGTATATCTGTTTGTCACAAGGTGGTTCCTCAGAAACTCCTAATCTATCTACAGTTGAACCTAACTATGGTACCATACATCCAGATCAGTACTTGACCCCATTCACCACTGCGGATGGGTATGAGTGGAAGTACATGTTCTCGTTATCACCAGAACGTGTAGTCAGTTTTCTATCATCTAACTATATTCCTGTTCTAGTTTCCGACAAGGACCCTGCTGATGCAGGTCCTTTCGAAGACCTTCTTATCGAAGTTCAGAACACTGCAATCCCAGGCCAGTTAGTATCAGTAGAAGTTGTTGACGGTGGAACTGGATATACTGACGGAACTTTACCATTAGTAGTAAATGGTGATGGTACAAGTGCCGCAGGTACTGCAACTGTGTTAGGTGGTAAGATAGTCAAGGTTAATATGACTAACCGTGGACAAGACTACAGTAACGCAAGTGTTACTGTTGAAGGTGTTGGATATGATTGTGTATTGAGAGCAATCCTTTCCGACCATAATGGTCTGGGTAAGGACCAGACAAATGATTTCAAAACAAGTTCAGTGATGTTCACAATCAAACCGAATGGTGTTGAAGATAATACATTCATCGTAGAGAACACTTTCCGTCAAATGGGTCTCATTCAAGATATACAAAATAGTGACGGAACACCTTTCTTAGGAACTAAATTAAAAGTGTTACCTTATGTCAGACTTACCTCCTCATCTGGATTTACTTCTGGTAACCAAATCAAGGGTGTTAACTCAGATACATTAGGATACATCGATGAATCTGTAAACAACAATGTTTACTTCCACCAAAATGAGTCCACAGGGTTCGGTGACTTTGAAATCGGTGAGACTGTTACCGAAATAGGTGGGGATGCAACTGGAGTCGTTTCTTTAGTTTATGCCGACAATGGTGTAAATAGGTTCTCTGGAGAAGTACTATATATTGAGAACAGACACAGAATTCGACGTGACGCAGAACAACAAGAAGATATCAAGATAGTAATCACCGTTTAGGATTAATCATGGCAGATTTTACAAATAAGACGTTCGAAGAAACATACCGAGATTTTTACAAGGCCGAAGACGGTTATCATCGTGTATTGTTCAACTCCGGTAAGGCACTACAAGCACGTGAGTTAATCGAATCACAGACAATCATCCAAGAAGAGATTGCACGTTTCGGACGCAACATTTTCAAAGAGGGTGCACTGGTAAATCCAGGTGGAGCTACTGTAGACAATAAGTTAGAGTATATTCGTTTAGATGCAACCAGTGTTATCGACTCTGCGTTGGTCGGTGAGACTTTGACCAATGGTGCTATCGAATTCAAAGTGCTTCAAGCACTTGAGTCTACGGCAACTGACCCAACAACTCTCTATGTCCAGTACACCGATACTTCGGGTGTAACAGACACCACTAAGGCACCCCGTGTTTCCTCACTGGACACTTTAACTCGTCCAGATACATCAACCCTTACAGTTATTGATGACAGTTCAGACCCTATTCCAGCATCAGGTCGTTCAACCAAGGCATACTTTGCTGCTGGTGACTTCTTTGTTCAGGGACACTTTGTGTACATGGAAGGTGGTAGTTCTTTCATCGACAAGTACAGTTCTCTACCTACAACAGACATTGGATTTCTGATCCAACAAAGCATCATCACTGTAAATGAAGATATCGACTTATATGATAACCAAGGTGATGTTCCAGACACTACTGCACCTGGTGCAGACCGATATCAGATTAAGTTAGTACCTACTACACGTGACCAAGTAGAAGTTGAAGATAACTTCGTATTCATTGCACGTGTGGTTGAAGGTGTTATTACTCGTGAGGTAAGTACCTTTGATGCATACAATCGAATCAATGACCTTCTTGCACAACGCACAAAGGAAGAGTCCGGTAACTACGTAGTAGAAAAGTTCAAAGCAATCTTCGAAGAGAAAGATACTAGCAACCTGAACCTAGACGTTACCGAAGGTATCGCATACGTAGATGGTTATCGACTAGAGATTGGTGCAACAGACATCAATGTACCGAAGGCAAGAGACCTTATTACAAAAACAAACGAACCTGTCCCTGCTGCATATGGCAACTATGTCTATATCGACGAAGCATTATCCGAAGGGTTCGGTCGTTTTGCTACCTTTGGACACCAAAGATTAAAAAACTCTACTGGTAATTACATCGGTTACTGTAACGTGCGTGGTGTTCAACAAGATTCCGTTGGTACTCGACTATACATCTTTAACATTCGTATGGATCCTATACCGCCAGGTGGTGTTGGGTACTACAGTTTCTCTGACGTAGATTTGATGGAAGATAACATCCCAAATGGTGGTTCGGAAATAAAGTTGGTGGACAGTGTAATCCATGAAGCATCGAACAATAATCTGTTGTTTCCTTTACCTAGAACCAGTCCTTTTACAGTCCCGATTACTGCGAACTATACTATCCAACGATACACTAGACAAACGGCAGTTAATCAAGAAATTAGTCTTTCTGGTGTTGAAACAACTCAATGGGTAATCTGTGAAACGGATGGTCCTATTTTATCAATAACCCCAGATATGTCAGGTACATATACGGGACTAACTACTGGTCAAGACTACGACATCGCATACTACGTAGAACTCAGTAACGTACAACCACGTACCAAACAGATTGAAACCGGAGTTAAAACTCAAACTATTCCTACTGTAGACTGGCAAGCACGTCCAGTATTCACCGGAGAAGTTGATGGTATTGCTCTACAATCAGTTAAGTACAGAGCTGCTGTTGCTACTGATTGGGCAGATGCTGAAGATATCACTCACCAGTTCACCCTAGACGGTGGTCAACGTGATAACTTCTATGACGAGATAGTTGTATACGTTAAGCCAGGGTATGTCATACCGCATGGTGGTGATTCTGAGATTCAGGTGACCTATACTTATTACAAACAGAATGATGACGGTGTTTTCTTCACCGCAAGTTCTTATGTTGACGACACTTACGAAAGTATTCCGAACCACACGACGGCAACCGGACAAGTGGTTTCCTTGCGTGATGTATTGGACTTCCGTCCTTCTCGTGCATTCAACTACCTAGGTGAATTTGATGTTAGGGCCGAACTACCACAGAATGCCTCGGCAATCACAATCAACAGTATACAGTACTACCTACCACGTATCGACATTCTAGTTGCCAACGCAACAGACAGTCGTGGTGATATCGGGTTCGGTGAACTACAAGTGATTCAAGGTGAGTCCAATGTAATCCCACGTGAACCAGAGATTCCTACAGGTTCAATGGCACTGTACAAGTTCCGTTTGAATCCATACACATTTGGTACTGCTGACCTTACTAGCACATTCATTCCAAACAAACGATTCACAATGAAAGATATCGGTAAGTTAGAACAACGTATAGGTGACCTATACGAACTTACAACGTTGAGTCTGTTAGAGTCAAACACTAACTCATTGACTGTATTGGATGCTAATGGTAATACACGTACCAAGACAGGTTTCATTGCGGACAACTTTAGTTCGTTCACCTTCTCTGATATCAACAATGATAACTATCGTGCGTCTATCGACCCACAAGGATTGTTAAAACCATCTTTCCGTGAGAACTCAGTCCGACTTTCTTATAGCACGGACAATGTCGATGCGGTTGTGAAGCATGGTGACCTAGTAACTCTACCTTATACGGATGTAAATCTAGTATCACAAGTGCTTGCTACAGATACAATGAACGTGAACCCATTTGCGGTTCTAACTCAAACTGGGCACATGGAACTATCCCCATCTTCGGATGAGTGGGTAGAGACTCGTACTCTACCACCTATCATGCAGACTACTGTACGTCGATTGGAAAACTTCGATGCGGATCTATGGATCAATTCAAGTGAAGGCCGAGGATCTAATAATATCGGCAATTCAGGACTCTTTACTACAATACCAAGAGACGTGTCCTTCAGAGAAACCACTCGAAGCATACAGGACTTCATTGGTGAACAGGTCGCAGATGTAGAAGTCATTCCGTTCATGCGTTCTCGTAGAATCAACTTCACTGCCAAAGGTTTGCGTCCTAACACTAAGATGTTTGCATACTTCGGTGATAAGGATGTTAGTTCATGGGTAAGACAAGAGACAACTGTTTCGAGATTCTCGGATGACCCTACAGAGTTCGGTAGTCAGTATGCGAATGAGACTGGATATCCTTCGGTTCTTGGTGGTGCAACTCCACTACAGACAGATGCAAACGGTGAATTGATCGGTAGTTTCTTCCTACCAAACACACCTTCTATCAACTTCAGAACGGGTAACCAAGAGTTCAAACTGCTTGATGTAAGTCTCAATGACGAGAATGAAGCAACAGTTACCACTCGTTCCACTTACACATCAACAGGTTCTATTGAGAGTGTTCAGAGAACTGTTCGTAGTACACGTGTTGTTCAACCAAGAGCTGGTCGTCAAGACCCTCTCGCACAGACATTCTTTGTTGACCAAATAGAGAACCCTAACGGACTGTTCATAACTAAAGCACGAATCTTCTTGTCGACCAAAGACGACAACATTCCTCTACAGGTTCAGATTCGTCCAGTAGAAAACGGTATACCGACTACACGTATCGTTCCTGGTGCAGTCAAGTTTATTGACCCTGCTGATATTGCGATAGCAACTGATCCCGAAACGATTGAAGATGTACAAGGTTCTCCAACAATAGTTGAATTTGATGAACCAATTTACTTGACGAGTGGGGAAGAATATGCGATAATCTTACTTGCAGAGTCAGTTGGATATAACGCTTATATTGCTGAAACCTACAAGAACATAATCGGTTCACGTGAAGATAGAGTAACAAGACAACCTACTTTAGGTTCTCTATTCCTATCGCAAAATGGATTCACATGGACACCAGATCAGACTAAAGACCTCATGTTCGAATTAGACCGTGCTGACTTTGACGCATCTGGTGACCTTGTTCTTGATAATGCATCACTACCAAAAGTTACTCTTAAATCTAATCCCATCGACACTACCCAAGGGTCTTCGACTGTTAAGATATACCAAGAAGGTCATGGATTTAGTCATAACGATACAGTATCTATATCTGATGTTCCTAATGCAATTGGTGGAGTACCTTCAACAGACTTCGAAGGCACTTTCCTTGTATCTAACCCGACGTGGGATGGATATAATATTACCGTATCAACTACCGCAACATCGTCTTCGAATGGTGGTGGTGACAATGTGACTGCATCTCAACAAGTTTACTATGATGAGTTCGTACCACAGATACAGTCCGTGACACCGAACGCAACAAACATTACAGCAAAGTTGTTTAGTCCTACTGCGGTCACTTCTTATGGAGACTCTCGTTCAACTAATCAGTCTGGATACGGTTTGCCTGTCGGTTTAGAAAATGCGAAGTCCGTGTTCCTAAACGACTACAACACAAACACATTCCCTAGTGTTGTAGCATCTTCGGATAATGCAAGTGGTTCAGAAACAATGAAGTTCAACCTAAGTCTATCTACTGATGATTCAAAGGTGTCTCCGGTAATCGACCTTCAGAGAGTTTCTACACTTGCACTAGAGAACATTATTGATAATAATGTCGCAGCACAACACATAACTGTACCAGTAGTAATCGATGAGTCTTCTACTGGTCTAAAGGTTATCTTTGCCGCAAACCGACCCTCTCCTTCCAACTTTGATGTTTACGTAAGAGTTGCGGTGGATGAAGATGCCTTGGCTGCTACCGACGGTACTGATGACAATAACTTCATATCTGACTGGGTACAAGCAACTATAGACAAAGAGTTACCTTCGGATGAAAACCCGTCGACGTACCGTGACTATGAGTACACTATTGACACTGAACAGTTCACCGCATTCCAAGTAAAGATAGTGATGCACTCAAGTAATTCATCTAAGTCACCTGTTATCAGAGACCTACGTGCAATTGCACTGGTAACATAATGAACAACTATCAAAGAGTAGAAGGTCACAACGATTTGGTAAGGGATAAGCGCACAAGTGTTATCCTAAATACCAACAAGACAGAAATAGAAAGGGCAAGAAAACTTAAAACGGTTCAAAAAGAAAAAGAAAAACATATCACAAATCTGACCAATGAAGTAGACACATTGAGAGATGATGTTACACAAATAAAAGAATTGCTTTTTCGTTTATTAGAGGATAAGAAATGAGCACAGGTACGATACAATCAGTCAATCTAGCAGATAATATTAATGCTGCATTCGATAAAGTAAACGAAAACTTTGCTCTTGTTGAGACCGGAGTCTTTAATAGTGTAGATTCAAATTCGGTTACGAATATCGTCAACAATATTCTTGATTCGGATTATTTTCTTACAGTCATCAACCAAGAATATCTACAACAATTTACCATAGATGCTAACGTAGATTTAACTGATCTTGAAAATGCTATTGCTGCTAATGCGGCTTCAATTTTGACATTACAGGCAAGTATAACTGAAACCGATAGTGGTATCACTGTTCTTGCGCAACAAATACAAGCCACTCAAGCAGAACTTGAAGGTCTTGTTTTAGGTGGTATCGATTCCGACTTACTTGCAGATGCTATTGCAAATGCAAACACCACTTTAATCTCACGCATCGATGCGACAGATAGTAGTATCAGTGTATTTGCGGGCAACATAGACAGTGTGAATGCTAGTCTTCTTCTTTTAGACTCTGCGACCCAAGATAGAATTGATATAAATGTGAATGCGATAAGTTCTTTAACTGCAAGTGTGACCGCAAACAGCAATGGTTTGTCCGCAGTGGTTGCTGACGTGACTCAATTAGATATAGACCTTGCTCAGATTATTTCTGATGGTATCACTCTTACTCCAGCACAAGTTACGGAAGCTATTGGGGGTGCTTTAGATGAATTGACTCTTAGACTTGACGCTGATAGTGATAAGTTGGTATTGGAAGCTGGTAAAATAGTAGACCTAGACACCTTGGTTAGGGTTAATGATTCTGATACGGGTGTCCTAATCACCGCAGAAGGTAACGCAAGATCAGCTCTAACTTCTCGTGTAGAGGTCAATGAAGGAAATATCTCGACTGTACAAGGAGATATTACTACTCTTGAAGGTAAAATAGACACCGTAGATTCGGACGGAAACCCGACCACATTCCTTGCTTTAGCTACAGAATCTCTACAAACAGAAGTCTCACGAGTTGAAGGATTAATAACAACAAGTGCATCTTGGGGCATAGACTTAGTTGCTGGAACTGAATCAAACCCACACATCGCTGGTATTAAGTTTGGTAATGACGGAGCAACCTCTGAGTTTGCTTTAACCGCAGATACCTTCCGTATTGTAAATGCTTCTGATAATGAGATCCAACCATTCACCGTTTCTGGTAATGACGTGTTACTTTCTAATGCGACAGTTACGGGACAACTAGATATAGGTACAGATCAAACTGGTGCTCGAATGGAATTGACAAATGAGGCCACCAAGATATTTGATTCATCGGGTCAACTACGTGTACAACTAGGGAACTTGGCAGGACTATGAGTCACGGACTATACATAAGTGACGGTATAAACGGAGGAGTTATAACTAACTCCGATGTCATATTCAATGAAGAGTATGATTTTGAACTTACTGGTCAATCTATTGGAGGAAATTCCTCTATTAATATCCAAACAGAAGGTGCTGGAAATTCAGCATTGATTGGAATAGACTTAACAACTTCGAGTGAAAATATAGAGGTTACTCGAAATTCTTCTACTGATACTTTGACAATCACCAATACGAATAATGGAAATGCGATATTTTCCGCAAAACTTTTTAGGTTTCAGTAATGTCAGATTATGGTCTTACAGTTTATAATTCTAACAACGGATTAATGTTTGATTCTCGCAGAAAGATGAACAGTTACGTTGTTAGTGAAATAGGAACTGGAACTGGTCCTAGTGTAACGACAAATGGTCCATTTTCTACTAGTGATGCGGATTTCGTTTTTATTAAGATTCCTGATGGTCAGATAAATGCCTTCAGTGATCAAGTTATTTTTTATAACCAATTTAGTAAAAAGTTTAATAAACGTCAGATGACCAATACTTTTTCGGGAGGACAGTCGACTACTACTTTTGGTCCTGCGACTGAGGCTACACTAGATTACTTTACCGTAAAACATTCAAGTAAAGTTTCATCCTCAGATGATTATGGTCTAGTGGTTTTCAATGCAGATAATACCAAACAGTTTGATAGTCGTGCCATACAACTAGGACACCATTTTAAAATAAATACATATCATGAACCAAGAAGTGTAGATGCATGGTCTACTACAAATGGTGGAGTTAGTTTAGGTTCATTTTCAGACTACTGGGAAATATCTAACTGGACTAGTGGAGTGGTCGGCACCTTCGAAGGTGATACTTCTATAGTTGGTATTTGGTTTGTTGGTGGTGGACCTTATGCTATTGACTATTTTAGTGTTGGTAATAATACTGGGTCTGAAGAGGGTGGACAGACTTCTACAACAAGTGATGAAACATGGAAATCCAGTATCACCGGAATGATACTTTCAGCAGAATTAACATAAAGAGAAGATAAATGATTTATTATATTGCGTTCATTAGAAATAATGAGATAGAAGTCTTGAAATTAGCATCTGGTAATAATGAACCAGAAGGATTACGTGAAGACGGTTCTGAAGTGGTTCATATTGATTTTGCTATAGATAATAGAAATGACTTCATTATGACTCACTATTGGGACGACGAGTGGAAAGAAAGAGAAGTATCTCCCAACAAACATTCCAAGTGGGTGAACAATCAGTGGGAATGGTCATGGAACGATCTCATTCAAGAGGTAAGAGAAATTCGTAATCTATTGCTTCAGGGTAGTGACTGGACACAGATGCCAGACTCTCCACTGTCAGAAGATGAGAAGTTGGATTGGCAAATATATCGTGAGGAACTAAGAAGTCTATCCTTTGTCGAAGATAATATTTCCAACGTTAAGGATGTTGATTGGCCAAAGAAACCAAAATAATTACTTGCTATTTTCTAGATAATAGTGTATAATGGTGCGTATTGTATGCACTATAAACACATTCGAAAAAATGAGTCAAAAAATGTGCGTAGACTTTGTTTATGCACATTTTTTTTATTATAAATAAATGATGTTATAAACCTTAAATTTAACTTTAGCTAAAGAGAGACGATATTGTGTCAGCATCTAGTATACCACTAAAAATTAAGAATGCTAATGGTGACCTACAGGAACTTACTCCAGCAGAAGAGAATTACCTCGCTGTTAAAGTAGGAGAAGCACTAGCAGAGGCCACTGCTGGTGATATTGGTGACATCAGTTTAACCAACGGTACAAACATCGGTTCATTTGTAGATACCTTCTATAATGAACCAGCGGGAACACACCCGATGTCTGCTATCACAAACACGAGTGTAACTACAACCTTGAGACAGGTTAGTGGTTCTGCAAGTGAGTCTGGTTCTGATTTTGCTCGACCTGTCGGTTATTACGCAGATAACGCAAATCCTGGCTTCTACGAAATGGTAGACGCAGATTTGGATAACCTCACAAACCGCGCATTAAAAAACATTGAGTCCAATGGACTTCAGGGTTCGTTTGTACTACAATCTACCTCACCAGGCAGTGACTGGACTAAACATGTCGATAGTGTTTTCTCTAATACATTAGGTGATGGTACAACAATAGATTATCATATTTGGAAGAAGACTGTATCACCTTCTGGTGTTTCAGTAGTTCGTCCAGTTGCGACCGACTATGACGGTACGTCATTTAACGGTCTAAAAGAAATGTCAGACGCAGAGATCAAGTACACACTTGGTCAACGTGCTAAATCACTTCGAGCAACAGCAGGTGCGATTGGTTCATACCAGTTGCGTTCATCTGCACAAGGTGCTCCAACTTCAGCAGGTACTTGGGTACCTCGTGGTTCTGCCGCAAACACCCAACGTACTATTGTCGATGCATCATATTCTCGTACACGTAACTCGGCTTACACTCGCACAAGAATCTCTGCATATGCTCGTAACCGTATTTCAACATACACAAGGAACAGTGTAGACACTTTTGCACGTACCTTTGTTGGAGAATATACAGGTGCGTACTCACGTGACTTTGCAGGTAACTACGCACGTGACTTTGTCGGTAACTATGCAAGAACTCGTACATCTTCATACACACGTAACAGACTAACTGCATTTACTGGTTATTTTGCCGGTACTTACAACCGTTCACGTGTTTCTACATATGTCCGAAACCGTATCACACCATTTACTGGTATATTCTCACGCAATAGAGTTTCCTCTTATACTCGTGGTCGTGTATCAACTTACTCAGGTACTTACTCACGTACTCGTAGTTCTTCTTACTCAGCAGACTACACTCGTACACGTGTATCATCATACACTGGAACTTACGCAGGGACTTATTCACGCAACCGTGTATCTGCATATGCCGGTACCTATTCACGCAACCGTGTATCTGCTTACGCAGGGACTTATACTCGTACTCGTACTTCTGCATACTCTGCTGATTATACCCGTACTCGTATTACCAACTATACTCGTGACCGTGTAACTAACTTCGCAGGTGTTTTCTCTCGTGCACGTGTTTCTGCTTATACTCGTAATCGAGTCACTAACTTTGCTGGTAACTTTGCAGGAAATTACTCTCGTGGATTCGTTGGGGATTACTCTCGTGGATTCGTTGGGGATTACTCTCGTGGTTATGCCGGTGATTATGTTGGTAACTATGCTCGTGTATCTACTCGAACTTCTACAAGAACTCGTTACTCTGCGTACGCAAGAACATCAACTCGCACTCGTTACTCTGCATATACACGTGACCGTGTCACTAACTTTGCTGGTAACTTTGTGGGTAATTATGCTCGTGACTTCGTAGGTGATTTCGTAGGTAACTATTCACGTACATTCGTTGGTAACTATGCCGGAGATTTCACAGGGAACTATGCAACAACTTTCACAGGTGACTTCGTAGGTAACTATGCTCGTGGTTACGCTGGTGACTTTGCTGGTAACTATATTGGTGATTACGCAAGAACTTCAACCCGTACTCGTAACAGTGCATTTAACTATACTCGCACATCAACACGTACATCTACAAGAACACTAGATTATACTCGTACATTGTATTATGCTGGTGACTTCGTAGGTAACTATGCTCGTAACCGTGCATTCTCATATGTTGGAGATTACTCACGTAACCGTGCATTCTCATATGTCGGTAACTATGGACGTACTCGTGTAACCAATTATGCTGGTGACTTCGTAGGTAACTATGGTCGTACTCGTGCCGCATCTTATGTTGGTAACTACACTCGTACATCAACTCGTGCTGAAGCATATGTTGGTGACTACGTAAGGAATCGTGCCTCTTCTTTCAATTATACTGGAGATTTCGCAGGTAACTATGGACGTTACTATGTGGGTAACTATTCTCGTGCCTACGGTGGTGATTACTCTCGTATAGGGTCCTATGCCACCACATTTACTGGTAACTTTACTCGTAACCTCGTCTCAACTAGAACTTCTACAAGAACCAGTATAGCGGCTGGTAGCTTTACTAGTGCTGAATTCTACAATGGTTGGGATTCATCAAATTACTATTACTGGAGGGTGGGTTCACCTAGTCCTGGTGAACCAAGTGAAATTCGTATCATGTGGGGTGGGACACTAAAAGCATTATGGCCTTTTCCTACGCACACGAATGTCAATGGCAATGATAGCAACCAATACTATAGAGGATCTTACTATACAACTTCTGGTGGATTCACTTGGTATAAACTTTACCGAACTCGTTTAGGTAGCACATCATATGTCGGGAACTTCGGTGGTAACTTTGTCACTGCTATGGCATACACAAGAAATTTCGTAGGTAACTTTACTCGCAACCTATACTATTCAGGTGCATACGCAAGAAACTTTACTCGTAGTCGTGGTTCTGCTTATATAAGATATAGTACCAGAACTTCTACTGTTGCTGCAACATATACTGGCAACTACACAAGGAATCGTTACTCTTCTTTCTATTATGCTGGTAACTATACTCGTACACGGGCAGCTTCATACGCCGGAAATTACGCAAGAACTCGTGTGACTAACTTTGCTGGTGACTTCGTAGGTGACTACTCTCGTACACGTACTGGTAACTACACTGGTAACTACTCTCGTACACGTACTGGTAACTACACTGGTAACTACGCAAGAACAAGTACTCGTACTTCAACTAACACTGGTTACTATACTCGTGTAGGTTACTATGCTGGTGACTTCGTAGGTGACTATGGTCGAACTCTAGCATACGCTGGTGACTTCGTAGGTAACTACGCAAGAACAAGTACTCGTACTTCAACACGTACTCGTTACTCTGCATATGCTCGTACTCGTATCACAAACTATGTTGGTGACTTTACTCGTAACCGTGTAACTAACTTTGCCGGTAACTTTGTGGGTAACTACGCAAGAACTTCAACTCGAACTTCTACTCGTGTTCGTTACTCTGCATATGCTCGTACTCGTATCACTAACTATATTGGTGACTTTACTCGTGTTTCTACTCGTACTTCGACTCGTAACCGTGGTTCTGCTTATGCACGTACTCGTGTTACTAACTACATAGGTGATTTCACAAGAGATAGAGTAACTGACTTCGCAGGTAACTTCGTAGGAAACTATGCTCGTGGATATGCTGGTGACTTCGTAGGCAACTACGCACGTGGATTCGCAGGTGACTTTGCTGGTAACTACACTGGTGAGTATGCTCGTACATCAGTTCGTACTCGATACTCCGCATATGTACGTAACCGAATTTCGGTATACACTCGCAACCGTAGTTCATCGTATGCTCGTGACCGTGTAACCAACTTTGCTGGTGACTTCACTGGTAACTACGCAAGAACTTTCGCTGGTGAATACTCACGTAACTACGCAGGTAACTTTGTAGGTGATTATGTTGGTGACTTTGCTGGAAACTATGTTGGTAACTACGCAAGAGACTTTGGTGGAAACTATGTAGGAAACTATGCACGTACTTTCATTGGTGAATATGCTGGAACTTACTCACGTGGATTCGTGGGTGAATACGCTGGTACTTACTCAGGAACTTACTCAAGAGACTTTGGTGGAAACTATGTAGGAAACTATGCAAGAGACTATGTCGGTGAGTACACAGGAACCTACAGCAACACATTCACTGGTAACTACTCACGTGGATTCTCTGGTCAATATACAAGAGACTTCGCTGGTGACTTCGTCGGTGATTACTCAAGAGCATTTGTTGGTGAGTATACTGGTACATATGCCCGTGACTTTGTCGGTGACTTCACTGGTAACTACTCACGTGACTTTGTAGGTGATTACTCAAGAGTCAGAGTTTCTGCTTACTCAAGAATCCGTAGTTCTGCATACTCAGGTACTTACTCACGTGATCGTGTATCTACATATGTAGGTGACTTCACTGGTAACTACTCCCGTGACTTTGCAGGTGATTACTCACGTAACTTCGGTGGAAACTACTCACGATCCTTCCTAGGTAACTACACTGGTGCAACGATTAGTGACACTTTAGTACATACACCAGAAACTTATACTTTATACGTAAGGGTTGCATAACAGACCTAAGTATGGTATAATGGAAAAAAGTGGGTCATTCATTTGACCCACTTGTTCCAACACTATATACATTATAACTTTGAATGAATTGAACTCTCTGGAGATACTTAATGAGTCGTAAGCAATGGATGGATAATGCGTTCTGGGAAACAGACAAAAAGAAAGAACTGAACTGTATCCTAGAACTTGAAGATGATATGGGTCGTGTAACACGTCAACAGATGTTCTTGCATCGACATGATAAGAACGGTGCTGAAAACGAACTGTTTAATGAAGTAGTCGATGCTTTGGGTGTTGATGCAATTGATAAGGAAACTACCGAACGTGTTGTGCGTAAAGAGGCACAAGCTGAAGAAGAGAAGATACGTGATGAGGAACATAATAAAGCACGTAAACTTGAAAAACTCTTCAATTACAAGATGGAGGCGTTCGAAGTCGAAGAGATTAAGAACTCTAAAAACCGTAAGTTGAAGGCAAAATTGCGTCGTGCAAAATCTAAGATTGAAGTCGATATGTACTCAATCATGATTCTACAAGACCAACTTGAGGCCGAGACAGATGGAAAAGACTAAAGGATTTATAATTGTTTCGTCCAAGAAACGAAACTTTTATTTGTATGGACTGAATCTCGCAGAGTCTCTCAGGGACTATTATGAACCTGAAGAAGAGTGTAAGATTTGTATCGTTACAGAAGAACGATTTCTTGATGACCGTGGTCGTGATGTTGCAGATGATATTATATTCTGTGATGACCACTATCGTGCCAAGTTATGGGGTATGGCAAAATCTCCATATGACTTGACAATGTATATTGATGCTGACATGGAATGTGAGCACGAAGACATTATCAAGGTTTGGGATGAAATGAAGGACCATGACGTGGTCTTCTCTGCATTGACAGATGATCGTGATTATATTTACGCAGAAAGAGACTTTGATACACCAGAAGGTAGTGCAAAGTTTACATTATGCGGTGGTGTATGTTTATATGATATGACCAAACCAATCGTTCGTGAGTTCATGGATGACTGGTGGGACTTAACGTTCAGACAAATGAACGACACTTGGTGGCCAGAAGGATATATTGACAGTCTCAAGTCTTGGGACCAATTCTCTCTTTGGTGGTTGACCGAGAAAGAAGAAAAATATAAGGATCTCAAGGTTGGTATCTTTGATGACGACTTGAGATGGAATTATTACAATGCTCTAAATTGGGCAAGAACTAAACCTGAAACTGGACCAGTGATACTACGTCACTTCTCAGCAGGTTTAAATAAGGATACTCCAATCGTATGACACAGGTAAACGATCAATATCTACAACATGTACAGGTTAACAATCCTGAATTGTTAGAGATTCTAAACGAATATTCCAAGTTGTATACCATAAAAGGTTTTGAAGAAAACTGTCACCTATCCTCTGCACAACACATTATTCAGAGACCGTACTTTGTCGGTACCAAATACATGAATGATATTGTTGCACTGGGTCAGGATCACGAAGGTTACCCAGACGAACTAGTTGGTTACAACTTCAAACTTTCCGACAAAGCACATCAGATGTTTGAGAAGGATGCTGATCCTATCTTTAAACGTGACGTGACTCATCACTTGCGTGATTTAAATGACAGGATGATGAACTTCTTGTCAGTTAAACATAATGCACTTGCTGCTGTATATCCACCAGGTGGATTCATCGCATGGCATAACAATGCAAATGCTCCAGGTTACAACCTAATCTTCTCTTACTCAGAAGATGGTTCTGGTTACTTCGATTACATTCACCCTGAAACCAAAGAGGTGGTTCGTTGTCAAGATAAACCAGGTGAATGGACTTGTAAGGCAGCATACTTTGGTCACTACGGTGAACCAGATAAAGTAATGTATCACGCAGCATCTACAGATGATTGGCGTGTTACAGTATCATATGTTTTTGATCATTCAGAAGCATCCGAAGGATTCCGTGCAATGGTTCTTGCAGATATTCAATCTGCGGAATAAAAATAACAACCCCACGGGTTAGCAAGTAGACGATTGTGTCGGGGGGATTGCGTTGTAATCCGGTTCGTGAGGTTGTTATCTTTTTTTTTGATAAAAATATCATTATCTTCAAGCCTTAAACTGTTATAAATAGAGTTAGACGTTTTATAAACAGTTTAAGGTTTTGAGGAATATGGCAACTTACGAAGATTTCACAATTGATCAGGGTTCTGACTTTGCTTTGCAGATAGAGTTGGTAGATCCTGACGAATCAACAAAAGACCTAACTGGTTTCTCTGTATCTGCCAAGATGAAGAAAACCTTTAATAGTTCTTCTGACAGCACCGTTGACTTTACTGCTATTATTCCAGACCCTTCAACAGATGGTATTGTTACCATTTCCTTAACTAATCTTCAAACTGACATGTTAACTACTCGTGGCAGATATGTCTATGATGTCGAAATAAGTTATATCGATGGAGAAGACAATACTATCATAGAAAGAGTATTGGAAGGTAAAATAAAAGTCAATCCTTCGGTGACAAGGTAATAATCTTATGCCTATAAGGAAGGTATCAACGAGTCCTGAAAGTGAAACCCTAGTCAAAAGAATTAGTGGGGTAGGCAGTGGCACGACTAAAGTAAGAAGAGTTACTATGGGTCGTCCCATAAGTCGTGTTGTTCAAAATAGAAGTGATAACATCAAAACCTTTGATGGTCTTGGAGATATTCCAGCAATTAATGAGTTGAAGTTGGGTGAGATTGGTATCAACACTCAAGACGGTAAACTCTATATAAAGAGGGAGTATGACGGAGGAATCCAGACAATTGTCGAAATTGGCACTGGAACCGATAATCTTTCGGCAACCACCACATTCAACTCTTACATTTATACTTCTGATGGTACATTAGAAGTGATCACTGGAGAAGATGATTCTGGTGATGTACTTACGTACGATCCGAATCCTAATAATGCATCAAGGATTCAAGTATATCTCAACGGTGTCTTACTCCATCAAGGAATAGATTACGTTGCCAATACTGGAGATAGCATCTCCTTAACTCATGTTGTAGATGCTGAACAGGTTATTCAAGTCGCAGCCTACAACTCAACTGGAGTTTCTCTTGGTAATGACCTTATCTTAGATGACCATTTTGCATTTACGGTGGGTACAAACGAAGAAACTCGATTCTACCATAATGGTGTTGATACTATCATCAAACACTTAGGTTTTAGTGGTAGTAAATTTAAAATACAACATCTTAATGATGATAGATTTATAATTGACGGTTCTAGTGTCCAACTTCTTGGAAACTACACATTAAATGGTGAAAACATCACCACACAAACAGAAATAAATCAAATCAATACAAGACTCAATTCATTAGATAGTGATATCCAAGAAATAAAGTCTACTTTGCAACAATTACTATAAAATTAACTGTCTAGTTAAACTCATTTTAATTATAAATAAATGGGTATATTAACCATCCTATAGTATATCATAAATATGATCAATAACAAGTCTTTCAATCGGGTACTTGCTGAGAGTTTATTCAACTTGGCAAAATCAAAACAAGACCAAGTGACTACTACACCTGGTCAAGAAACTGTATTGTTTGATCTAATTGAAGGTACCTCTTCATCAACCAATGATCGTACAGTGATCCCTGAAGCACAATCGATCACTGCTCAGGGCGATACTGCACTATTCACGTTGAACGGGACACCGTCTCGTGATGATTTGATTGATGTATGGGTGAATGATGTTCTTCAGCATCCTGAAGAGATCTATGAGACCTTTGACAATACTATTCAGTTCTTTGAAATCCCTCCTGTCGGAACGGACATCTACATTAAATTTCGTTAGTATATTATTAAACGTTTAATTATATTCAAAACAACAACTAAAATCTAGGAGATAACCTAATGGCATTTAGGCAGATTAAATCCCCAGCATTAGCAGATAAGGCGGTAATCAATACCAAATTAGACGAAAGTGCTGTACAGGGACAATCCACCCTTGTAGGTATGACTAATCCATCTGACTGTTTTACCCTTCTATATGATGTCGGTTCAGACTCATTAAAGAAGATTACAGCAGACGCATTCTTTGGATCGTTCTCGACGGACGATTTATCAGAAGGTAATAATCAATACTTTACACCTGAGAGGGCTAAAGTTGCTGTTGCTCAAGATATCGCAGATGCGGTAGCGGTAGAAACTAACCGTGCAACAGTTGCTGAACAACTATTACAATCCAACATCACTGCCGAAGCATCAACACGTGCACAAGCAGACGTAACATTACAATCTAACATCACTGCCGAAGAAACTCGTGCGAAAGCACGTGAAGACGCAATTGAAACAGCATCTCAATCTGCTGACACTGCTCTATCTGGTCGTATTGATGACATTCTAAGTAACACAGACTCTGCTGCAATCGACTCGTTTGTAGAAGTAATTTCTGCATTCCAAGATGCTGATGATGTACTATCCGGTTCTATCATTGCTAACTCTTCTGCGATCACTACTGAAGTTGCTCGTGCAACCGCTGCTGAGACAGTAAATGCAACTGCTATTTCTGTTGAAACTGCTCGTGCTACTTCGGCAGAAGTTGCAATCACATCTTTACTTACTGCTGAAGAGACTGCACGTATCTCTGCTGATGATGCATTATCTGCACGTCTAAGCACAGAAGAAGCATCAACAACTTCTCTACAAGGTCAAATCACTGCTGAAGTTACTCGTGCTACTAGTGCTGAATCAGTTCTTACACAAGATCTTGCTGATGAAGTTACTCGTGCTACTGGTGCAGAAGCTGCAAACGCACTTAACTTGCAAGACGAAATCACTGCTCGTGCAACTGCTGATACACAAGTTCGTACTGATCTAGGTGCCGACATTGTTACTGCACAGAACGATGCTCAGTCACATGCCGAAGCACAAGACACATTGATGATTGGTGATGCAACTGTTGACGGTTCCGCAAGCAATACCATCACTGATCGAATTGCAACTTCTAAGTCAGATGCAGAAACTGTTGCGGCCGCAGATGCTGCTGCTAAAGTACTTGTCGAGAAGACACGTGCAGAATCTGCTGAGTCTGGTCTACAGTCACAAATCACTTCTAATGATGGTGACATCACTGCATTGCAAACTGCTGATTCAACTGAAACTGCTGCTCGTATTGCTGGTGACTCAAACCTACAATCACAGATTGATTTCATTACTTCAAACACTGACTCTGCTGCACTAGACTCACTAACAGAAATCGTTTCTGCATTCCAAAATGCTGATAGTGATATGTCTGCTCTTGTTTCTTCTAACACTACTGCAATTTCTACTGAAAAGGCACGTGCTGAAGCAGCTGAAGGTGTTTTACAAACGAATATCAATACCGAAGCATCTACTCGTGCTACTGCGGACACTGGTCTACAGGCACAGATCGATAACATCACACTAGATTATATCGGTCGTGATTCAGACACTCTTGCATCTGCAAAATCATATACTGATCAAGAAGCAGACACACATCAAGCAGCTGCAGAAGCACATGCTGATGCACAAGATGTTGCTCTAATCGGTGACGCATCTGTAAACGGTACTGTTGGTAATACTATTACTGCTCGTATCGCAACTGCTAAAGGTGAGTCAACTGCATACACAGACTCACAGGTTTCTGCTGAAGCAGCAACTCGTTTAGCTGCTGATGATGCATTATCTCTACGTACTACTGTACTAGAGGGTGAGATGGATACTGTTGAAGCACTTGCTGCTCAAAACGAAATCGATCTACGTGCAGAAGAAGTTGCTCGACATTCTGGTGATTCTGATCTACAAGGTCAAATCGTTGCTGAAACTGCTCGTGCTATCTCTGCGGAAGGTGTACTAACATCTGACCTAGCAACAGAAGTTGCTCGTGCTCAAGGAGCAGAAGGTGTTAATGCCACTGCTGTTGTTACTGAACGTCAACGTGCAGAAGCAATCGAAGCTGGTCTACGTGCAGATGTAAACACTAATACAGTAAGCATATCATCTAATCTAGGTGACATTAACGCAGAACGCACTCGTGCTCTTGCTGCAGAATCTGCATTGGGTACACGTGTAGATGGTGTTATTACTGATTACACTGCTGCTGATTCAGATCTACAAACACAGATTACTTCTGAAGTAACTCGTGCTACTGGTATCGAAGCAGGTTTACGTACAGACATTGATCAAAATACATCTGACATTTCTGATAATGATTCAGACATTCTTGCTCTACAAGTATTGCAAGCTGCTGATCATGCAGATAACCAATCACAGATTACTGCTGAAGTCAATCGTGCAACTGCCGCAGAAGGTGTTAATGCCGCTGCTGTTGTTACTGAAAAGAATCGTGCGGAAGGTATCGAAGCAGGTTTACGTACAGACGTAGATAGTGTTCAGTCACAAGTTACTGCAAATGATTCTGACATCCTTGCATTGCAAAATCTACAAGGAACAGACATCACTGACTTGCAAGACCAAATTGATGCAGAAGTTCTACGAGCAACTGGTATTGAAGGTGGTATCCGTACTGACCTAACAACTCTAGAAGGTCGAGTTGACTACATCGTTTCTAATGAAGACGGTGCTGCTCTAGACTCACTAACAGAAATCGTATCTGCATTCCAAGACGCAGATTCTGATCTAACAGGTGTTATCTCTGCAAACTCTGGTCGATTGACTACAGTCGAAGGTCGTGCAACATCTCTAGAAACTCGTTCTACGGATCTAGAAGCACGTGCAACTGCTGTTGAAGGTCGTGCTACTGCTCTGGAAACAGAACAAGTTGTTCAGAACGGTCGACTAAATGTCAACGAATCAGACATCGATGATCTAGAAACTAAGCAAGGATCTGCTACTCTAGCAACTGTTGCCACTAATGTTTCTGACGCAATCAATGAGATTCACGCAGAATTGGACGTTGAAGCAGGAAATGTTGACGTACTACAATCAGAAATGGATGTTGCTGAAGGTCGTTTAGATGGACACGATTCAGACTTCACTGCAATACAAGGTCGTGCTACTTCTGTAGAAGGACGTGCTACTGTACTAGAAGGTCGTGCTACTGCTCTAGAAACTAAGCAAGGATCTGCTACTCTAGCAACTGTTGCTACTAATGTTTCTGACGCAATCAACGAACTACATGGTGAAGTAGATACTGAAACTGCTAAAGTTGCAACTCTAGAAACAGAGATGGACAATGTTGAAGGTCGTGCTACTGCTCTAGAAGGACGTGCTACTGCACTAGAAACTGAACAGACACTACAAGGTGGTCGTCTAACAGTTAACGAAGGTGACATCGATGCTCTAGAAGCTAAGATCGGTTCTTCTTCAGAAACTCTAGACACAGTTGCTCAAACTCTAACTGGTGCAATCAACGAAGTACACGGTGAGACGAATACTAACACTTCTGGACTTGCGGCTGCTGTTGCTCGTGCTGATGCTGATAGTGACGCACTTGCATCTGAAATCGTTGCACGTACTGCTGCTGACACTCTAATCCGTTCTGATCTTGCAGCACATCGTGTTACTGATCAAGCAGACTATACTGCACGTGACGCAGTCGTCCTTGCATCTGCACAGACTTACGCAGAATCAGAAGCAGATGATGCTGAAGCTGCTGCTAAAATCTACGCAGACGGAATCGTTGCTAGTGAAGCAACTCTACGTGAAAACGCAGATACGGTTCTAGATGGTAAGATTACTACAGAAGCAACTGCCCGTCAAAATGCTGATAACGCACTAGACTCACGTACTACTGTACTTGAAACAGAAATGTCTGCAACTCAACTTTCTGCTGGTGTAAATGCTGACGGTACTTACGCAACTCCATCTGGTACCAACTACATCGACCTATCTACATCTCTATCAGATGCTGATAAGAAGTTAGACGCTGCAATCAAGACGGTTGATAACACAAGAAATTCTGGTATCACCAACCTACAATCACAGTTGGATGCGGAAATTGCTCGTGCAACCAGTGCTGAAGGTACTCTAACATCTGATCTAGCAACAGAAGTTGCTCGTGCAACTGCTGCTGAAGCCGCAAACGGTGTATTGATCTCAACAAATGCCTCGGCAATTGCTACTGAATCATCACGTGCACAAGGTGTTGAAGGTTCACTTCAGACTCAAATCGACTTCATTACGTCGAACACTGACTCTGCTGCTCTAGATTCACTAACTGAAATCGTTGCTGCATTCCAAAGTGCAGATGGTACTCTAACTGGTCTAATTAACCAGAACGTAACAGATATCGCAACTAATGCTTCAGGTCTTGCACAAGAAATCACTGACCGAATCGCTGGTGACAATGCTGTACGTGGTGAGTTTGCTACTGCTGATGCTGGGTTACAAACTCAGATCGACGGTCTAGTATCTAAGTCTGGTGATTCAATGACTGGTGTCCTTGCAATGGGTGGAAACAAAGTTTCTGGTGTTGCAACTGGTACTGACACTGCTGACGCAGTGAATAAAGGTCAGATGGACGCAGGTCTTGCTGCACAACACATCTCACAGTTCTCAACTACTAATCTAGCAGAAGGTGACAACGAATACTTCACTCCTACTCGTGCTCGTGCTTCAATTGCAGTCACAGATGTAGACGGTGAAGGTAACGTATCTTATGACAACACATCTGGTGTTCTATCAGTATCAACTGGTAAGGCATTCGTTGAGTTGGAAGATGTTGTTGATGCTGATCTAGTAAATAAGAACGGTTTTGTTGCTCGTGTTAAGACTGATGGTACTGGTATCGAACTAGTTAACCCTGCTCAGTTGTCATTCAACGATTCAAGACGACAAGTTATTTCTGGTGACGGTGCACAGACTATGTTTGCTTTGGACTTCTACACTCTAGAAGCTAACGCAATGGTATTCGTTGGTGGTGTTATTCAGGATCCATCGGTTCACTACTCGATTGATGCTACTAACCAACAGATCACTTTCAACGCTGCTCTACCAGTTGGTACACAGGCAGTTGTGATTGCTCAGTCTACTAACTCAGTTGGTGTACTAGATCCTAAGTCTGTTGGTCTTGAGACTCTTGCTGATAACATCAAGGTATTCGAACAGGGTAACGACATCATTGCCGGAACTTCTGCTACAGTAGTATCTACATTCAACAAAGCAGTATATCGTTCTGCTAAGTATGTAGTAACTGTAGAGAACAATGGTGAGTTCGAAACTCGTGAATGTCTAGTCATCCATGACGGAACAGACTCATATATCACTGAATACGGTATCCTATACACTGGTTCATCCCTACTGGGTGACACCGATGTTCGTATAACTGGTTCAAGTGTTGAGTTGTTGTATACCGCAGTAAGTGCTGGTGCAGTCGTGTCAGTATCTGCTACGTATGTAGATGTATAATACAAACCATAAATCGGGGGTGGGTTTCCACCCCCCTTTAATTAATTCTAAAAGGTAAAGTAAAATGAGTCTTAGTAAAAAATTTAGAATACAACATGGTGTAGATATTACTGGTACAGTACGTGTAGGTGATCAATTAGTAATAAATCCTGATGGAACTATTGCTCCAGCTGCTATTGACGGATTTGTGTCAGAGTCCATATCAAATGGAATTTCTGGTCTACAGTCACAAGTAGATGCGATCCTTGGTTCCTCTCCGGAATCTTTAGATACTTTTCAAGAGATCGTTGCATCTTTTAAAACTGCTGATAATGATCTACAAACATTGATTAAGAACAATTCCACATCGGTGAGGTCTTTATCTTCATCTGTTGGTTCGGGTTCTTTAGACACTGATGCCGACACTATTGTTGGTGCAATCAATGAATTAAATGCTGCTGTCCAAAATATCCCAGCTGGACCCACTGGTGCTAGAGGACCAAAAGGTCCGCAAGGTGAGCCAGGACAAACTGGTAACCAAGGTCAGACTGGTTCACGTGGACCAACCGGAACGCAAGGTCCAGTGTCTCATGAAATGATGACTGCTATTATGGATCTCCAATGTCAAGTTGACGAGTTAAAATATGCTCTTCAAAACAGTGGTATAAAATCTTAATAAATAGTAACAACAGAGAAATAATTTCTCTTTTTTGAACATGCCTCCAACCTCTTTGGGTTGGAGGTATTAAAAATAGGTTCTGGTCTTCAGAACATATAACTAATCGAAAGTGAAGTCCTTTTACTTTCATTCATCGGGACTGGAATCAGTCCAGTTTCCAATTAACCATTCTAAAAGGTATACTTAAAAATGAGTACTAATAAAAAATTTAGAATTCAGAACGGAGCTGACATAGTTGGAGAACTATCAATCAACGACGTTACTGTTATTGACGCAGACGGCAAAATTGTCGCAGGCGCAATTGCTGATGCGGTAGCAGATTTAACTGCTTCTGACATCGCAGACCTACAATCGCAAGTTACTGCGATTTTAGGAACATCTCCAGAAACTCTGGATACACTTCAAGAAATCGTAACTGCATTCCAAGATGCAGATACAAACCTAGTGGCAAATGTCGCAACTAACACATCTGACATTGCTACAATTAATAACACTTTAACAAGTGGTGTTGCAACTACTGCTCAAGGTGCTAAAGCTGATACTGCGGTACAGAAATCTGACTTTGGAACAGGTATTTTTTCTGCGGAAGATTCACTAGTACAAGATGACATGTCTTCAAATGTCCCTACTTTCACTGGTCAAACATCATTAACCGCACCAGATCCTCAGCCGTCAACTAGAACATTCCAGAAGTTTGGTGTGCAAGCAGCTGGTCGATATGAAACTTTTCAAAAAGTCGGGGATTGGACTATTGTAGGTGTTCTGAATGATGCCCATGGACAATTAGACGTTTATTATCAAAACCAAACCACCCCAACATATAGTTACGTTAGTGATAGTGTTATTTTTGGTGCGGTTGTTGGTATTTCTCGCCAATTAAAGGCCCCTGCATCTGTATTGACAGAAACACATGTGTACACATGTGCTTGGGAAGAGGGTTATGGTAACAGAATCTATAAAATAAATCTTTCCACCGGAAGTGTTGATAAATCTTTCGTCCTTAATAGCACTAAGGTCCTTCAAGGAAGGCCTCAGATAATCGGTGATGTATACTACGCTACTTTTTATGGTGAATTCATCAAGTATGATATGAGTACTGACACTCAAGTCAGTATCACATCTACAAGTGTTGGTGTAACCGACTTACATCCTTATACGGGGTTGTCGATTGATGGAAATATCGCTGTTATGGCTGGCCGTGAAACTGGTATCTTGCATGACGGGTTTGTTATCGGTGTTAACTTAGATTCTGGAACCAAAGCATTTGCTATTGATTCTCCTGCCTTTGAAAACGGCAGTGCTGGTGGTACGCCAGATATGCCAGAACCTATTATTATAGGTGACAAGGTTTTTATAATAGCTTCTAATTATATCCAAACCAACCAGAACCATAACTATATCCGGATGAGTTATGACATATCTACCGATACAGTGTCTTATCACGATCTCCCAGCTGGTGCAATAGGGTCTGGTAGTGCACATCTATATGTTAGACAAGTACATATGGGAGATTACCTAGCCTTACATCTCTCAGATTTGGCCGGCGTTTCCACTGTATATTTCTATCATAAAGATGATATGGACACTGTTGTTCATACACATTCATTCGGACTTAATGAACACCAATATAACCATGGTGGGTTGTACGTAACGGATGCTCTAAACGCATACTATGTCAGAATGATTGGTACAGACAAGATGACTTTGGAGATTACTAAGGTTACTTTATCTGGAACAACTGTATCTGGTAGTATCGAAGTAGACCAATCAGTAATTGCCACTAAGGTTTATGTTGATAATGCTGTAGCTAATGCAGATCCAGATCTATCTAGTTATCCAAATACTACAGAGATGACAACTGCAATTGCTACTGCTAAAACAGAAGCACAAACATATGCAGACGGTGCAGTTGCTGATGCAATTGATGCTGCTCCTGCTGGTTTGGATACATTAAATGAATTAGCTGCTGCTCTAAACGACGATGCAAACTTTGCATCTACTATGACGACTGCTCTTGCTGGTAAAGCAACTTCTGCTGAAGTACAAACTCTACAAGATAGTTTAGGCATCTCTACTAAGTTATATGTTCAGGATTCTGCTCCACAAACATCATCTAGTAATGAAATATGGATTGATAGTACTGATGGTTCTGTTCATAAGTCTAGTGGTTCTGGTATCTCGAGCCCTGCGTTTGCTGGAATTACTTCTTCCACACCAAGCACCTTTATTCATAATGGAAACACAGTTAGATGGAATAATGCATATGGAAGTCAACTAGGAGCCTCATGGAATTATAATAGTTACGACTACGCTAAAAGTCAAAGACAGTCATGGGTAGAATTCTCTACACCAGTATACCTAGACTGGTTCGAATCGGACACCGTGGGGCAATCGAGCGGTAACGAAATATTTATTGGTTGGTTAAAATATGAAGACGGTACCACAGAAGTTATCGTTGATAACTATAACACATGGTATACCAAGCCAGGACAGGACTCTCGATATTATTTCAGTCAGGATAAAAAAATTGCTGGTATTATTTTTTCAACTAGTGGTTATTACAGCAACTCCACGAATCATGGAGGAAAACTTTATGCAACTTGGCCTCAGTATGCTGAATGGACTCAAGTAAGTTCGGTAGATACTGACCTTTCTCCATACTCAACTACCACTGAGATGAATTCTGCTATTGCAACAGCTGTTGCTAACGCTGATGTTGATCTATCAGGTTATTCAACTACCGCAGAGATGAATTCAGCAATTACTGCTGAAGTCGCTGCAACTGTAGATGCTGCTCCTGCCGCACTAGACACTTTGAACGAACTAGCTGCTGCTCTTGGAGATGATGCAAACTTTGCGTCTACTATGACAACTTCTCTTGCTGGTAAGGCAGATACAACTTATGTAGATACGCAGATTGCTGGTGTCACAATAGATACTAGTGGACTCGCAACTTCCGCACAAGGTGCTAAAGCTGATACTGCGGTACAACCAGAAGATTTCTTCACGGTTGCTGATGGTACTACAACTTCATATGTTGCTGATTGGACACCGTCTTGGCCTAGTGGTTATTCTACAATAAGCTTATCAAGTCATTTAGATATAGTAGCTGATGTATCATCTAGTCCAGATGGTCATAGTGTTATTGTCTATAAATCCGGAGGAGGACAATCTGATAAAGAATATCGAATTAGGGTATTCAGTCCAACTGGTAGTGTGATAAAGACATGGGATTTTAATATTGATCGTCTGACTGGAACAAATGGGTTTACTCATGAGGGAAAAAGATATGAAAGTATCTTCAGTGCCGACATTACAGATACTCATGTTGTCATTATGGGACCGCAACATACACCAACCGGCAGCATTACTACCGTTGAGGTATATGCATTATCCGATTTAAACACTCCGGTCGGTTTTGATAACTATAGTGGATATGGATTTTATGCGAACGATTTTACTAGTAACATTACTAGCAATAACGGACAAGCTGCTTATATAAGAATGGTGGGAGACTACATTGTTGGTGGTAGTGATGGTAAAGGTTTTAGCCAAACTAACAAGCATTGGAAAGCATTTAATTGGAAGACTGGTGTAGAATTGACCGGAATTCCAACATCTCATGATAGAAATTTCTACAATATGTCTGTAGATAAATCTACAGGATGGGTTTATATTTCACTTCCTGTCTATCAAGGTGGTGACACTTGGGTGGAAGTTAGGGGTTATAATATACTCACTGGACAAACTGCTGATACGATTGAATCATCCGATGCTCCTTGGAACGGAATATCCGGAAGTGGTGATAATTTTGATGAAGATAATCAACCCGGCCCAGTTGCTGTTGGTAGTAAGTATGTTGTAGTTTCACCAGGCAAGAACGTTGGTAGTGGATGTAAAACTATCAAGATATATGCTTTAGGAACCAATAATTTAGTGACTTCAATAACTGAGCATTCTGCCGCTAGAGTAGGTATCGCTGGAACAAGTGGTCCTGAAGGTTTTGTTTCTACTATGGGTAATGCTGTAGTATTCACAGCGGATATGTACCCTTCAAATATACATAATATACATGTATATAATGTTGAAGATAACGGGACTAAAACCGAAATTGAAGTATTAAGTGTTTCTAGACAATACAATTATCCAATAGTGCATTTGGGTGAGAGCCATGGTCTTTGGAGTGCTGGTGGTAAGTCACAAGGAAGTAATGCTTATTCTTATAGTAGAGTTACGCCTGGCCCCGTAACAGAATTACATACTCCTAATGTTGATGCATCTACAATCGCATCTAAGGTTTATGTTGATAATGCTGTTGCTAACGCTGACGTTGATCTATCAGGTTACTCAACTACTGCGGAAATGAATACTGCTATTGCTAACGCTGACGTTGATCTATCAGGTTACTCAACTACTGCGGAAATGAATTCAGCGATTACTGCTGAAGTCGCTGCAACTGTAGATGCTGCTCCTGCCGCACTAGACACTCTTAATGAGTTAGCTGCTGCTCTTGGAGATGATGCAAACTTTGCATCGACTGTTACTGCTTCGATTGCAACTAAGGCAGATCAGACAGATCTTGATACAAACACTGCCGCAATTGCAACTAAAGCATCACA
>ENA-UZWU01004024-UZWU01004024.1-metagenome-genome-assembly--contig:-Day-4--1m-contig-4024_pt1 | contig 34349 bp, 23 predicted proteins | sample MGYA00260345_ERZ794905 | MGnify/ENA metagenome assembly ERZ794905
CTGGCGGCACTTACGATAATGGCGATGCCGCTCAATTTCTCGGTTCAGGGGCAGGCACAGTGACGCTCTCAGGCACGATCAACCCGGGTAGCATTACAGTGAATTCTGCTAGTAATTACACGTTTGCGGGATCTGCGATTGGTGGATCGGGAACACTGACCAAGGATGGTGCGGGAACATTGAGCCTGAGTGGAACGGCGGCCAACACCTACAGTGGAGGCACAACTATTGATGGCGGCACGCTGAGCCTGAGCTCTGGTGCGAGCCAGGATGCCTTGGGATCGGGCACGGTGACGGTGAACTCAGGCGGTTCTCTCCAGCTCTGGATTAGTAATACCGGATTATACACTATTGACAATACCTTCACCATGGATGGTGGAACGGTCTATAGTCAGGATGGACAATACAACCTTACCGGTGCCATGACCTTGAATGCGGGAGGCGGCACGCTGGGAGGCACATGGGATAACAAATATCTGCAGGTTAGCGGAGTGATCTCCGGGTCAGGAGCCCTTACCATCGAAGATTTTCCCAGCTCCCAGACAGGAGACGTGATCCTCTCTGAAGCAAATACCTATAGCGGTGGTACGATCGTCAACGGAGCTACACTCACACTCACGGATTCCGGTAGAATTGGTGGCGGGGGACTCACCGTCAACAGTGGCGGCACTGTTTCAGTTGCCAACGATGATTACAATTCCCTCGGCGGAGCGATCACGGTTAACCAGGGCGGCATCCTCTCCACAGACAGCACGGGTAACAACGCTCACAATATCGCCGGGATAACCCTTAACGGCGGCACGCTGAGCTCAAGTGGGAATACTTACGGCGAGGGAAACTGGATTTTTAATGGGGATGTGACCGTAGGCGGTAGTGCACTTTCCACGATTAGTGGGTATGCCGTTGGTAGTAAGGAAGGTGGTGGTACCTACAATGTTTCGGACTCTGTCGCAGGTAGTGGCACGGACCTGCTCGTTACCGCAAACATGGTCAATGCTTCAGGTGGCTCCTACCTAACCAAGACTGGTGCCGGCACGATGGAAATCACCGGTGCCAACAACTACTCCGGCGACACCACAGTCAACGGTGGAACGCTCATATTGAAGGCCTCGAGTGCTTATTACAATTATAGTAGCAGTCAATTCAACATCAACAATGGGTCGACTTTGAAGGTTCAGGACACCTTGCTTTTTCAAAACGACACTTTTGTCTTTGGCAGCTCTGGTGGTGGAACTCTCGAAATAGGGGCTGGTAACAATGTGTTCAGAGGTGATAACACTTTCACGACCCTCGGTGGAAGCCAGAATGCAATCACCGGCACCTTCCTGAACAGCGACGGTGGCGGCACCCGAACATTCAACATCGCCGATGGTACAGATGATGTCGATCTCCTCGTCTCAGCGCAGATTACCAACACTGCCAGTATCGCCAAGACCGGAGCGGGTACGATGGTGCTTTCTGGAAATAATACTTATACCGGTGCAACCACCGTCGATGGCGGGGTGCTGGTGTTGGATGAGTCAGACAACACCTACCATGGTGGAGCGATCAATATCAACAACGGTGCCACTCTGCGCCTCGACAACCAGACAGGCACCTTTCTATTCCAGGGAGACAGCTTCAACTTCGGTGCCAGTGGAGGCGGCACACTTGAGATCGTATCCGGCCACAACCACGTCTGGAGTAGTAACAATACAGTAACCACGAATGGCGGAACAGGAAATACCATGACTGGAAGCAACATTAACACCAACTCAGGCGTGGCTGCAGGAACATTAACTTTCGATATCGCTGACGGCACCGATGCCAGCGACCTGACCGTATTGACGACCATCAGTAACGAGGGAAGTATCGACAAAATTGGGCTTGGCACACTGACACTCACAGGTGCGAACAGCTATAGCGGCACCACCACGGTTAACGCCGGCACCCTCTCCCTTGCAAGTGGCTCCAGCCACAGCGGCTCGGGTGCTTACACGGTCAATGGCGGCACACTCGAGATAGCTACTGGAGTTGACCTCAGTGGCCATGCCTTGACCATTGCGGGAGTCATCAGCCCTGGCAACTCACCGGGAACCGCAGCCACTGGTGCGCAGACTTGGTCTGACGGAGGTTCTTACCTTTGGGAAATTAATAATAGTAATGGCACCAAGGGTGCTGACGAGGGTTGGGACTGGCTGGACATCACTGGGGAGCTCGATCTGACCAACCTAACTGCGGGTGGCTTCACCATTGACATTACCTCTTTAACAACGGCTAACGACCCAGGCTTCGCTGCTGGCTTTAGCTACTCGGGACTCGCCTATGGTGATTCGTTTGGAACCTCATTTATCATCGCCTCGGCAGATACCATCTCTGGTTTCGATGCTGGGCTGTTCACACTGGATGACAGCGCCTTTGTCAATGGCAAGCTCGATTGGAGCATTATTGAGAGTGGCACTGATCTCGTGCTTAGTGCTGTGTTCGTTCCCGAGCCGTCTTCCACAGCATTGCTCGGCCTTGGAGGCCTTGCTCTGATGCTGCGCCGCAAGCGCAGCTAACTACCAAGTCAAAGAACTTCAAAAACCCTGCCGTTTATCGGTGGGGTTTTTTTTGTGTCTCGGTGTGATAGTTCCTATGTTCAAGCACAGACACGGGAGTTTGATCAGTCGCTAAAAGATAGAATGGTCATCTTGAGGCTTTTTGTTATCGTGTCGATGCCTCAGAGGTGGGCGTTTTTTTATGACTGATGATATAAGAGTAAGGTGTTCTTTAATGGTAACGAGTTTGGCGGTAGTGTTGTGTGGCTTGGTGTTGGTGACTGGTGCTGTGGCAGAGGAAGAGAAGCGCAGACCGAACATCGTTGTGGTGATGACGGATGACCAGGGTTACGGGGATCTTGGTTGCCATGGTAATGAGATCATCAAAACACCGGCCTTGGACAAGTTTCACGCTGAGTCCGTGCGTTTGACCCAGTTTCATGTGGGGACCACATGTGCTCCGACCCGTGCGGGACTACTCACGGGCTTGAACTGCAACCGCACCGGTGTCTGGCACACGATCGGCGGGGCCTCGCTGCTGCGCCGTGATGTGGTGACCCTTCCTGAGATTTTGCGTCAGCGGGGATACGCGACCGGGCTGTTTGGCAAGTGGCACCTAGGAGATGATTATCCTTACCGGCCACAGGACCGTGGTTTTGAGCAGGTGGTTTATCACCGAGGCGGGGGGCTCGCGCAGATATCCGACCACTGGGGTAATGATTATTTTGATGACACGCTGCTGGTCAATGGTGAGCCGAGGCAATTCAAGGGCTACTGCACGGATGTGTTTTTCTCGGAGGCGATGAAGTTTATCGAGAAGAACAAGGACGAACCGTTCCTGTGCATGATCACGCCGAACGCGCCGCACTCGCCCTACAATGTGGAAAAGAAATACCGTGACCTTTATGCGAATGAGGACATGCCGGATGATCGCAAAAGGTTCTACGGCATGATCACCAACATTGATGAGAATTTCCAAAGGCTGCGTGAATGTCTTACAGAGCTGGGTATTGAGCAGGATACGATTTTGGTCTTCATGACGGACAATGGCACTTCCAAGGGAGCCGACTACGATGAGCAAATGCATATTACGGCGGGCTTCAATGCGGGGATGCGCGGCATCAAGGCATCCGCTTACGAAGGAGGGCACCGGGTGCCGTTTTTGTGGTATTATCCGGCTGGCGGCTTGCAAACGGGCAAGGATGTGGGGAGTCTCACGGGTTATGCCGACTTCATGCCCTCCGTATTGGATTTCTGTGGCATTGATGCAGCTGAAGTGGAGGGCGCCATCGAGGGCAGAAGCCTGCGGCCACTGCTGAAGGCTGGGGTTGAGGGGGATGAGCCCGATGCCTCTTGGCAGGATAGGGTGCTGATCAGCGACACCCAACGCTTGCCACATCCGATCAAGTGGCGGTTTTCCGCGGTGATGAAGGGGGGCTGGCGTTTGGTCCGAGGGCGTGAGCTTTACGATTTGGCGAGTGACCCCGGGCAGCGCAAGGATATCTCGGCAGCGCATCCCGATGTGGTAGCAGATCTGCGTGCCGAGTATGAGAAGTGGTGGCAGGTGTGTTCCAAGGAATTTCATCACAGCTCACCCGTGCATATCGGTTCGGACGAATGTCCCGAGGTGCACTTAACCACGATGGAGCTGCGCAATGACGATAGTAATGTGGTCTGGAATCAGGCAGGGGTGCGGGCAGGTCAGTCATGTTTTGGTTACTGGGAGGTGCTGGCGGAGAGCGCGGGGGAATACGAGTTTGTGCTGAGGCGCTGGCCTGAGGAGACGGGTTACGCGATCAATGCCGGTATTGAGGGCGAGGATGTCGATCAGGGCCCCGAGGGTTTGATCTCAAAAACGGCACTGGACTGGTATCGGGATGGCAAGGCGCTGGACCTCTCCGCTGCGGCACTTCGTATTGGTGAGCGTAGTTGGCAGCAAGATTTTGCCAAAGATGCCACGCAGGTGACTTTCAAGGTGAGGCTTGAGAAAGGGCCTCATACAGTGCGGGCCTGGTTCACAGGCGGAATTGATGTAAGGGCGGAGACTTTACTAAGTCCATATTCCCTATCGATTAAGCGATCTGCTGAGGTCGCGGAATAAGGCTCTCGTGAGATGTCTACTCGGAGCCATCATCAATAATCTCGCCTGCCTCGATAGCCGCCATCCGCTGCCGCTCTTCCTCATGTGAGTGAATTTGTAGGCCTGCGTGCATGCCGTGCCGGATGGCTGCAGCCTTCATCACGTTGCGGATGGCGCTGGCGGTGAAGCCATTGCGCCCGATGAGTATGGCAACATCGGATTGTGCCACAATGAGACGGAAATTGACACGATCATCACTGACCTCGCCCACACGAAGCTCAGCTTGGTCAGGCTGCTCGATGAACTGTAAGGCGATGAATTGGAGGAAATCCTTTATCTGATCTGTGGCTTCTTTCATAATGATTGACTCAATAAACTTAAGATTAATATGAGACGAACTCAACGGCAAAGTCTCAGTTGCTTCCTAATTTTGCCATGTCACTCAGTTTGGGTTGACCAGCGCCAGCCGTAGCATTAGGAAATAAAGCGCCATTCATAAGTCATACTCTTTATCCAAACGTTAATCACGACATTTAAATATGAGCCTATCTAACCTCGCTATTGCAAAGACGGACGATCTTCCCATTCACCACCGTGGAGATGTGCACAGTGGTAAGGTGCGCTCGGTTTACTGGCTCAGTGAGGAGGATAGCGCACGTATCATCGAGGAGCGTGGTTATGATGTGTCTCCAGGAACAGAGCTGGCGGTGATGGTTATTAGTGACCGTATTTCTGCTTATGAAATCATTTGGCAAGGTGAAGACGGCTTGCAAGGGGTTCCGGGCAAGGGGGCTTCGCTCAATGCGACCGCACTGCACTGGTTTGATGAGTTTGAGAAAGAGGGGCTTGCGGGTAACCACATTCTTGATTCTCCTCACCCTCTCGTTTGGATCGTGCAGAAGGCTCAGCCTGTGATGGTCGAGGGTATTGCTCGCCAGTATATCACGGGTAGTATGTGGCGTGGTTATGCGCAAGGGGATCGAAGTATTTGTGGTATCGATTTGCCTGAGGGGCTAAAAAATGGGCAAAAGCTCGATGAGCTGTTGATTACACCTTCTACGAAGGGAGTGCTGACGGGGATTGCTGGCGTTCCAGAGAAGGACGATGTCAATGTGTCTCGCGATCAAATCTTAGAAAATTATAAGGCGTTTGCGTTCAAGTCGCCGGAGGATGTAATGCGTTATGAGAAGCTTTTATCCGAGGGGATTTCTATCATTTCCGATCAGGCACTGAAAGCTGGGCAATTATTGGTGGATACCAAATTTGAATTTGGCTACATCCCTAATGCTTCGGGTGATGGTTATTCGATGATCTACATTGATGAGGTGGGCACGCTCGATTCTTCCCGCTATTGGGACGCTTCATCTTATGCAGATGGAAAGGTTGTGGAAAACTCCAAGGAGATGTTCCGAAAATTCCTCTGCGACTCAGTGCCTGAAGCCGATGTCTTGCTTAACAAAGAGCGAATGGAAGAGCGTGAGTTGCTCGGGCAGAACTTCAAGGTGCCAGTTGATGCGATGATGGCCATCAGTGAGCTCTATAATAATACTGCGGAGCAACTGACGGGGAAACCTCTGCCGAAGGTAAGCAATGCCCGAGAAGAAATTCTTGAGGCTCTTATGCCATTCGGCATTGTCCGCTAAAAGTTAGCGACTGCCTGATCGATAAAGGTGAGGATGTCCTTGCGGCCGTCGCCTGTTTTTGAGGAGCTGCTATAGGTTCGGGGTAGTCCGTCACAAAATTCACTCATTGCACCAGTGAAAAGGTCAGCGTTACGTTGTGCTGCGCCAGGTTTAACCTTGTCGGTTTTTGTAAAGACCAAGACGAAGGGGATTTGATTGTCTATGAGCCATTGGGTGAATTCGAGGTCAATGTTTTGTGGGCTGTGGCGAGAATCAATCAAAACGAAAACGCAGCTTAAGTTGCGCCTATTGGCGATGTAGTCCGATACGAACTCATTAAATTGATTGCGATGCTGACCAGAAGCTTTGGCGTATCCATAGCCTGGTAGGTCAACAAGTGTCCATTTCTTGTTGATCAGGAAAAAATTAATGAGGCGAGTACGCCCAGGGGTGCTGGAGACCATGGCGAGATCTTTTTTGCGAGTGAGGGCATTGATTAATGATGACTTGCCAACATTGGAGCGCCCGATAAATGCGAACTCAGGTAATTCTGAATCTGGACAGCTTGCGAGGTCTGGGGAGCTGATAAGAAAGTCTGCAGATTGAATTTGCATGCTTGTTTCATGGCTTGATAAACCAATCGTGACAATAAAAAAGATATCTATAATAGTTGCTATTTTAGCTAAAAAAGGTGTAAATACATGTTGTGGACAAAATAGAAGCTTTTAGATTCCGTAACCCTGATGTGTTGATTCAGGCAATCGGTAAGCGATTACGCATGCAGCGACTGGCGATGGGCTTGACTCAAGCTGAGTTGGCCGAGCGTGCTGGCATCAGTTTGTCGACACTAAAGCTAATGGAACAGCGTGGTAAAGGCTCTCTGCAACGCCTAGCGAAGGTGGCCGTGGTTTTGAGCTTAGATGGTGACTTGAGAGCCTTGTTTACAGGGCAGAGGAGCTTTGAATCCCTCGATGCTGTCGAACGAACGTCTCGTGATCGTGCACCTCAGCGTCGTGGCAGAATGGCACGTAGCCGTATCGCAGCCCGTGTATCGGAGCAGCTGGCGAAAGATAACGATGATTTGGAAAGCTCAGATTCACCCACGCAAATTTAGACAAAAATCATGAAAATAGAGGTGCAATACCAAGGTGGTGATGAATGTGCTGTCATCGGGCATTTAGCAGAGTCTGCTGACGGGAGAGTTTTCTTCGAGTATGATCAAAATTGGAAGGCTCAGCCGATTGAGCTTTCCCCAGCATACTTGCCAAATTCTACACAAGGTTCCGTAACCACTCCGACACCGCAATACGGTCAATTATTTGGTTTGTTTGGAGACAGCTTGCCGGATTGGTGGGGTCAGCAGATGATGAAGCGATTCTTTCAAGACAAGGGCATACCTTGGAGTAGTGTGGGTGTGCTGCAGAAGCTGGCTTGTGCTGGCGCCCATGCGATGGGAGCTATCGGTTATGAGCCTCCAGCGGTATCCAGTGATTTTCGCGATGAGTTGACGGTCGAGGTTGCTGATCTAGTGAATAATGCGACATCGTTTTTACACGGGAAAACCGATGAGATCCTACCAGGCTTGATGAGGTCGGGGCTCTCTCCAGGAGGAGCACAACCTAAAGTCCTACTTGGATTCAATCGTGATTTTTCTCGCACAATGGCCGGTGGTGGTGGGCTGCCTGATGGTTTTGATCGTTGGTTGCTCAAGTTTGATCTGGATTCTGACTATCAACATGGAAAAGAGGAATATGCTTTTTCATTAATGGCTAAGAGTGCTGGCATCGATATGGCTGAAACCTATTTGTTAGAATGCGGCAATGGTATGTCTCATTTCTTGTCGAAGCGTTTTGACCGTCCAGGGGAATCCCGGCGTCATATTCACACGTATTCAGGTCTGACACATACCCAAATACGTGATGGTGTAGAATACAATCAGTTGATGGATTTGACGCGTATTTTAACCGGCAGTGAGCTTGGGGTTGAGGAGATATTCAGGCGTGCTTGTTTCAATGTGTTAGCAGGTAATGATGATGATCATTCCAAAAATCATGCATTTTTAATGCAACCTAACGGACAGTGGGTTGTGTCGCCAGCGTATGACCTGACCAGCACGACCAACCCCCTTGCGAGTGGTATGCGGGCGGCCTCTGTCAATGGCAAGAGTGTAGGTATCGATCGTAATGATCTGGCTGAGCTAGGCAGGAGGCAGAGTGTGCGTAGGGTTGACGATGTTATCGATGAGGTGATTCATGCTATCAAGCGCTGGCCAGAATGGGCGAATCAATCTGGCTTGAGTGATTACCGTGTTGATCAAGTTGCTGACGAAATGCCGGCCTGCGCACTCTGATACGTAAGTTTGACATGCCTAGATCGAGAAATCTTATTCAGTAAAATGCAATTTGTTCTACATATACTACCGCTCAGAAGGCTGTCGATGGCAGGCGCTTCAGTTTTAATTTCACTATTTTGTTTTACTCCATGCTATGCGTTGAAATTTGAGGACAGCTTTCGCCAAGAGGTAGGTCGTTTTATAGAGAGTCTCGATGATGATCAACGCGCTTTATGTCTTCATGATTTAGCTGATAAGCGACGCTGGGAGATGCGATATACCGGAGGGAAGCGGTCGGGCGTTATGATTCGAGATTTAGATGAAAACCAGAGATCTCTGATGGTTAAAGTCTTATCGATGGTGCTTTCTCCTCATGGGTGGAAAATGGCGAATGCTGTGGCTTTCCAAGATGCTGGTGAAGGAGGCGATGCGCTGGGGAAATACTGGATCACTTGTTTTGGTGATCCGCGAAATGGCGACTTTGCCTTCAGGTTGGCTGAACATCACTTAACGGTGGTTCATTTAGAGCTTGCTGACGATGTTGCGAATGAGTTTGGGCCTATTTTGTTAGGTGCTAATCCTGCAACTTTATGGAAAGAAGACGAGCTTGCACTACTTAATGCATGGCCCTTGATAGGTAACGAAAAGGCTCTCATCGAGGGTGAGCGTGGTATTGCAACTGAATCCATGAATGAGGGCGAGGGCATTGATTTTACAGCATTAAGTGGAGAAGCTCAAAAGGCAATTCAAGCGGCGTGGGCACGCCGGCTTAGTGTTTTTACCGAGGAGATTCAGCAGAGAGTCAATCAACTGCATGTCAAGCGTGGCGGATGGACTGGCTCGCGTGTAGCTTATTATAATGAAGTGCCTACCAAGCGATGTATTGATGGTGGTAGATGGGACTTTAAGTGCGGCTTGCCTGGTATGCTTTGGGCATTTGAGTCAAGTCGGGGGCACATCCACATGAGCCTGTGGGTCAGTGCTGAGGGCGAAGAATAGTGAGTGTGCTAAGCACATAACCAGAAGTCTCGGCCCTCTGTTCTGCCAGTTGCCAAAAGCTCGCTGCGAATTTTTTCTCTAGCCCCTCGAGTGCCTACGTAGCTGGCAATGATTGTTTGTTTGATGGGGGGAAGTTGTAATGAAGATACGACAGGTCGCCCTTGGATGTTGCGCCCAATCTTACGTGGGTCAATGTCGATAAAGCCGGATGCAGGCTTCCATGCGGTTTCCAGTGCTTGCGCGCATTTTCTGGCTGGTCGCCCGGCTCCCCATATCCATAGGTCTCGATCCGATAAGTCTTGGCTCGCTATGGCGTGGCTGAGATAAGGGGCCTTGCATGCGTGAAAGGCGTTCATGTTATATCTTTTATCGTTGCGAGATAATCGATGGGGCGGGTCATGCCAGTTGTAGAGACATTCCTTGACTTTACCTATAGTGGCACCGGCTGATATCCATCTGAGAATCATTTCATAATCCTCTGGGAAGTCGCCATCTCGATAACCACCAAGCTTCTCAACGAGTTCCCTGCGATACATGAGTGTTGGGTGAGGGAAAGGCAGGTCGATGAAGCGGTTGAGTCTGATTTGCTCAGGGTTGGTTTGCTGGTTCGTCCATTTTACGTGGTGGGCATATCCTCCAGCTGTGATTTCATCTCCTGCAAAATGGGCAAAACAGGACACTGCATCCAGCTCTGAATGCTCGGCTAATGATTTGCGTTGTTTCTCTAATCGGTAAGGTAGTGATACGTCGTCAGCATCCATGCGAGCAATCAATGAGCCGCGAGAAGCAATGAAACCTGTGTTAGAAGCGGCAACAACGCCTCTGTGCGGTTTTTTAATGAGTCGTATGCGGGAGTCGTCAGCAGCGATGGTTTCAACAATGTCAGCAGATTGGTCCTCGGAGCCATCGTCAACGACTATAAGCTCCCAATCTGTAATACTTTGATTCTGTATGCTCTTGATAGCACGCATGATACTCTCTTGGGCATTAAAACAGGGCATGACCACAGAGATGGTTTTTGTAGGTCGCAACTCGATAGAGCTCTTTTAGCTGAGTATCGCTGCTTTGGGAATTTCTTTGGGGTGTTTTTATTTCATGGTTTTTGTGAAGGCTGTTTTGGGGACCTTGTTGTTATACCCTAAGAAAAGAAGTCTAGCCGAGACTCGGGCCCGTGATGCCTAGGGGCTGTTTGTTGGATCATTTCCTTTACGGACAGCTTTGCAAGGTCGCCAGTTGCGGATGGCTTTAGGGTGATCTTTTTTCTAATGATAGTGGGTAATGATATGCCTTGTTGATGTGCTTGCTCGCGAAGGCTGTGATACAAAGGGGCTGGGAGGGTAATGGTTATTTTTTGGTCGGCTTGTTTTTTCATAACAGTGTAAATCTGCCCAGTGTTCGTGAAGATTTGATGAAGCGTGTGTGAAAACGACTCCTTGGTTGTATCGCCAAATGAGAGGGAATAAGGCGATTATGTGCTTCATCTTTGCAATAGCTGCCGCCAAGTTTGTGCATGCCTGTTGAGATAGAACGAAAATTTTTGCTGTGCGCGGACCCTCCGCATGCCGTCGGTGTCGAAATGATCCAGGGATATTTGTGCAAAGATCCAGAACGAACAATACGCGTGAGAATTGAAGGGGCAGGGGGGAGTGCGGCTCAAATGCGTGCGGTGCTGACAGTAAAAGGTAAGCCTGAGGGGATTGCTCGTCCGGAATATGAATATGATATCCCCGCAGCTGAGGCTAGAGAGCTTATGGAGCTGTGTGTTGGATCACTGGTAGAAAAAACACGATATCGTCATCGTACTGGCAAGCATGTCTGGGAGGTTGATGTTTTCCATGGAGCAAACCGCGGCTTGATTGTCGCCGAAATTGAGCTCAGTGATCAATGGGAAGACTTTGAGAAGCCGAACTGGATAGGAGACGAGGTTAGCTCTGATGCTCGCTATGCAAATTCTAGCCTAAGTGTAGAGCCTTATACTCATTGGTAGCCCATGCTGGGACATCCTTCAAAAATATGAGCCTTTGGGCTTATATATTCATTGCCTGATGGATTTGAATATGGTTTCTAGTGCAATCTTGCAGTCGCACATTTCAGTATGATCTAAGGCATTGCGTGAGTGTTAATTTTTTATCGAATGAAAAACAAGTTGTTGATGAAATACCCGTCGTCATGGTGGGGTGCCAAATGGAGAGAAGCCTTGCCCTCTGGTAATGGCCCGATGGGTGCGGCTGTTTATGGTGCTGTGCATGAGGAGACGGTGATGCTAACACATGAGGATTTGTGGCACATGGTGGTCACGCAGGAGCTGCCCGATGTTTGTAGTATGTTGCCCGAGGTGAGGAGGTTGCTTTCTGACCGCATGGTCCACGCTGCAGATCACATGATTGCGGATGAACTAACTCGCCGAGGTTATGACCCTGATATTGGTTACCCATTACCTCTCGGAGATTTTAAGGTGAAGATGCCCGTTTCTCGTGGCTTTCGCAACTATAGCCGAGGCATCGACATGGAAACTGGAGAGGTCTTTGTTGATTGGCATGATAATGGGGTCGATTATCAGCGTAAGCTCTTTGTTTCTCGCGCGGATGATATCGTCGTCATGGAGATTTCAAGTCAAGGAGGTGATCTTGGAGCTGAATTCTCTTTCGACATTCATAACCCACATGATGCTAGGACACTCAACCATGGTGACAGTCCGTTGCCCCAAGCGATTGAAAAAATAACGAATGAGAATAGATTCATTCGTTACGCGGCATTGAACGACGACGGTAACGACTTTGGCGCGGTAGCTCGTATCGTGACGCCGACAGGAATGGTAGAATCGGATGCTGAGCACATACATGTCTCGGATGCCGATAAGGCCCTGGTAGTCATTAAGCTATTTACTCATGAAGATCGCCAAGCGGCTTGGCTACGCCTTGAGGAGGAATTAGATTCCTTGTGTTTGGATTATCAAACTCTGTTGGCACCTCATGCTGAGTTACACGGTGAGATGTTCAGGCGGGTAAAGCTTGATCTCAATACTGCAGAGGCAGAGCACGAGGTATGTAATGAACAGATGCTGCTTGATGCATACCAAGGTGAAGCACCCACTGCAATGGTTGAGAAGATGTGGTCATATGGCCGCTACTTGTTAATATCAAGTTCACGTGAGGGTGGTCATCCATGTCATCTTTATGGCAACTGGTGTGGTGAATATCGGGGCTATTGGGCTTTTAATATGGCCAATGAAAATCTACAAATGATCTACTGGCAGGCTTTGTCGGGTGGCCTTTGGGAAATCATGCTGCCAGTATTTGATTACTTCGACGGCATGATGGATGATTTTCATGAGAATGCCCGCAAGCTTTATGGTTGTCGCGGTATCTACATACCTGCGGTAACGACTCCTCCATCAGGATTACTCAAAACAATCCGCCCCCACATCATTCATTGGACGGGAGCAGCGGCATGGATTGCTCATCATTATTTTGATTATTTCCTATATACTGGCGATCGAGATTTTTTACGTGAGCGGGCGCTGCCGTTCTTGCGTGAAACGGCGCTCTTTTATGAGGACTTTTTCACCATTGGAGAAGATGGCTATTATATTAGTTCACCGTCGAACTCGCCGGAGAATACCCCAGGCAACTATTATGATGGCAAGGGCATGGGGGCGGCCATGGAGACCACCATGAATTCAACCATGGACTTCGCTCTTGCTAAGGAAGTGCTCAAGCATCTGATCGATGGATCAAAACTCATTGATGTTTATCCAGAAGAGATTGCCAAGTGGGAGAAGATGACCACGCATATACCTCCTTATGAGATCAATGAGGATGGAGCGGTAAAGGAGTGGATGCACCCATACTTCAAAGACAACTACCACCACCGTCACCAGTCTCATATTTATCCTCTTTTCCCCGGTAGAGAGGTTACTCGCAGCTCGGACCCAAAGCTCTTTGAAGCATTTGAAACGGCTATTGATAAGCGCCACGTCATAGGTCTTGGAGAGCAGACTGGTTGGTCGCTTGTTCACATGGGCAATGTCTATGCGAGATTGTTGGATGGAGATCAGGCCTTGGAGTGCTTGGATCTGCTCGCACGCTCTTGTGTGAAAAATAATTTTTACACGACCCACAATGATTGGCGCAGCATGGGTATTGGGGTCGAGATGGAATGGGCTCCTTTCCAAATCGATGCGAATATGGGGCTGTCAGCCACGATTCATCAAATGATGATGAACTCAAGAACAGGGCATATTTCTATTTTGCCAGCGTTGCCAAGCAAGTGGCGCAAAGGGTCCATCAAAGGGCTTATGGCTCGCGGAAAAATATCTGTGTCAATATGTTGGGACCTTGACGACAAGGGCACGATCGAAGCAGAACTCTGCTCCCTCGACAAGGCTCAGGAAATTTCGGTCTTGTTCACGATTGGCAGAGAACACAGAATGAATCTTCAGCTCGAGGCGGATACAATTAAGAAATTATGCGTAGATGTAAATGCTGAGGAAAAGCTAATTGTCAAAACCGTCTGATGTCTCATTGATTCATTAACTTGCAACTAACAAACAACACAAAACACACCTAATTATGCATTGGATCGATTGGACCGTAGTCGCTATTTTCTTACTCTCGATGATTCTCGTCGGAGTTTATTTCAGTAAAAAAGCAGGCGAAAACGTCGATTCCTTTTTTGTTTCGGGGCGCAGTTTGAAGTGGTACGTGGCGGGAGCCTCCATGATTGCGACGAGCTTTGCAGCTGATACTCCTCTGTGGGTGGGCGCCTTGGTTCGGAAGTTTGGTGTTCATGCCGTCTGGCAATATTGGGCGCCGCTGATTGGCTCTGCTCTTGGAGTGGTCCTCTTTGCTCGCATGTGGCGCCGTTCTGCGGTAGTGACGGATAATGAGATTCTTGAGCTGCGATACTCGGGCAAGTCAGCGATGACCTTGCGTGGTATCTCTGCAGGTATAGGGGCTCTGGTATTGTGCCCGCTTATCATCGGTTGGGTGGCCAAGGCGATGGTGACCATTTCCCAGGAGGCACTTGGACTCGGGGGTATGGCGCCTCTGAATATGGCTGGTTTTGATGTCACTCCCGATATGATTGCTACCATTGTGGTGATGGGGTGTGCCTTGATGCTTTGTGCCTTCAGTGGTCTTTACGGGGTGGTTTACACCGATTTCGTGCAGTTTATCATAGCAACCGGTGGCGCATTTTTGCTGGCTTGGCTCTCCATCAAGGAGGTCGGTGGACTCTCCGCTATGTATGAGCAGCTTTCGACCAATGAGGGCTGGCTGGGCAAGGATATGAACTTAGCGCCGAGCATTACCACTGACCTCGGTCAGGGGGCTGGCACGGGGGCTATGTCGATCTGGAATGTGATCGGCTACTTTGGTATTCTTTGGTGGGGCGTGGCTCTTTCTGGAGGTTACCAGGCCCAGCGCATCCTTGCCTGTAAAGATACACGTCATGCATCCAATGCGATGCTGATGCATACGATTGTCTATTACGCGATTATTTCGCTTCCATGGGTGATTGTGGCATTAGCCTCTGTTATTGTGTTCCCAGACATGGGTGAGGCAGGGGATGATGCGGCTTATCCGCGCATGATTCTCCATATCCTGCCCATTGGTCTACGAGGCGTGATGATTGCTGCGATGATTGCCGCGTTCATCTCGACAATGAGTACATTGTTTAACTGGGGCTCGAGCTACATGGTGAATGATCTCTATCGACGTTTTATCCACCCGGAGGCATCAGATCATCATTATGTGACCGTCGCGCGTATTCTTACCATTGTAGTGGCAATTGCCGGTGGTGTGATCAGTTTCTTTGCTGATGATATTCAGCAATTACTCTCAATCTTCTTTGTCGTGGGTAGTGGTGCTGCCGTTGTTGGAGTCGTTCGCTGGCTCTGGTGGCGTATCAATGCTGTCGGCGAGTTGGCCGCTTTTGTTGTCAACTATGTCGTCGCGGTTTTACTGCTCTTCGGTGGCGATATTTTCGGACTTGGACACCCTTTGTTTGATCCTATGATGTCGAGTCTTTTGAATCTCCCCGAGGGCATGAGCTTCACCAGCGAGTATGACCTACTTGGAGCGCGCATGCTGTTCATGACACTGGTCGGGCTCATTACGGTGGTAGTGGTATCTCTGCTCACTCAGCCTACCGAAATTTCGAGGCTGAAGGAGTTTGTCATGCGGACTCGTATTTTTGTCCCAGGCTGGCGCAGGGTGACTAACGAGATTCCGGGTTACGTCTCAGCGCACCCCGTCGGCCAGGTCCTGCTGGATTGGGCCTTGGTAGTCGCCACGGTTTGCTCGCTACTGTTTGCCCTGAACAATATCGTGCGCACTGAGCCGCTGATAACTGCCGCCCTGTTTGCGCTCTTTATTGTGTTGCTTGTTATTGTTCTCAAGCGCACCAAGCGGGAGTGTCCCGTGGATGACGCCAAGGAGACATCCGAAGATAATTAATCTGAAAGAGGTGAGCGAAAAATCAGTAATTGTGATCATGAATAAAATTGTCCCCCAGATGCCAACCTTGCTTGTAGCTGCCTTGGTTTCTATAACAGTGACAAGTCACAGTGCCGCAGAAGAAGTATCCGTAGCAGGACTCGATCCACGAGAAAAAGTGGAAGCCTCAGTTCTTGATCTATTTCCCGATACTGGTGTTAAGCCCGTGGCAGGATCTGCTGAGGCCGTGAGTAGCTGTAGTTTTAGCTATGTGCCCTCGGGTGCTACTTGGAGAGAGGGGCTGGATGAGAAAGATGTTTTCTTTGCCTCTATCAAAGGAGACGGCTGGGTAATGGGTGTAGGTAAGGGAGGCTCTATTTATTCTCTCAATGGTCCTTATGGTGAGTCTGTGCCACCACAACGAATCGAATCGCCGTGGAATGACGAGGTGTGGCAGACGGTCGCCACTAATGAAGACTTAATCGGACCTATTCACGAGTATCAAGGCAAGCACCGCGATCAATATCGCGTCACTGAGCCCTTGATGTATTTCATTCACCAGTCGGGTATTTACACTCCCGGGGCAAAAAACTCAGACGGAGGTAAGGCCTCGGCGTTTTATTCACCCACATTACGTAAGCGCTGGAATGCGGAAACGAAAACTCTCGAGCTTGTCAGCTGGATGCAACAGGCGCACACGCCATGTGTTTGGAAGTCAGGTTTGCTGATTTACACTGCTTATCGTGATTTGGGGGGAGGTATCCTTGAGGTCAATAAGGTGCTGCACAACTTTGGCACTGAGAAGATGAACTACACTAATACTCCTTGGGGGGGGATTCGCCATTCCTCAATGCCTCATGGCATCATGTCTAAGCCAGATGGAGGCTCGGAGGCAATTGATGGAGTTTACGGGTGGACCAATATACCAACGAGAAACTTAGTAGACACAGGAGGGTGGATGGCGTGGACTCAAGACCCAAAGAATGAGGCGAGCCCATCATTGGCGCTTGTTTTCGGTGATGACTCAAATGATGTTTCTAAGGGTAGGCGCATGGATGAGGCTATCCGGTGGGGTAAGGCCGGTAGTGGGCCGCGATCTAATATTCGTGACTATCAGGTCACGGAGCGCATGGGGCATCCGGTAATAAAGCCAGGAGAATCTTGGAGTATTCGTTGGTATATGGTGTCAGGCTCCCTAGCAGATGTGCGAAAGCACGCAGCTAATTTAGCGGACAAAGCTTTGATAGCGCCGATCAAGTATCATGATTCGCCTGCTCAGGCTTTGTGGATAGAGCAGGGGATCATCAATACGGAGGCGAAAGGCAAACAGTGGGGTAGTTTACTTGCATTTCCTGAAGAGGGGTCAGTACCTGTATTTTTACTGAAGGATAAGCGCAACGACCAACAGCTAGTAAGTGCTGACATCTATGCTTTGGCCGATTCCGAGCCCTATCCCAACCCTCTGCCCAAAGATCATCCAGAATACCCACGCTACCAAAACCGGGTGATCTACAGGCAGTACAGTCCGCATATTGGCTACGAGAGCCTGCTTGGGTATGCACGTGTCAAGCAAGCTTCAAATACATCCGCCGCTAAGATTAAGGTGCCGGAAGGTGTCGAGTTGCATGAGTCCGCAAAGGATTTGTGGTTTGCGGAGTAATTCTTGGTTCTAGGCAGGTATTTGGGGTGTATGGCCTGGCAGGAAATAGCAAAATTCTAGTCGGGGCAAAAACCACATATGAGAACCAAGTAAGGCAGTCATTGATAGCAATTGTCGAGTCTAGGTCTTAGGCGCCTTGATGGGCTTTCGCGCTAGGATTGTTACCATAATAGCTTCCATAAGAGCATCCACGTGTGCCGGTGCAATAGCGGCTAAGCCCCCTCGCGAATCATCGCTTCGCCATGGTGGGATAAGTGATTTTTATCACCCCTTATTTTAGATAATTGGCACTATCTGTTTTTTGCAGAACCTTATAGATGGCCGTAATCATTATTACGGCTCAACGAAGACCGACGAATAAAGAGCTAGGACTTCGAAATTTAATCCGTTGCAGGCGAATACCCTCTCTGCATGTAACACATTAGTTTTTTCGTAAGATGGCGGATCGGGCGGGAGTGAAAGGGTGAACACGATCATTCGAATAACATCCCATTTGCCGATTATATTCAAAAAAAACAAGCTATTGTTCTATAAATCAATGTTATCCCTTATTTAAGGTAATATTATCAGTAGTACCTATCTGGTAAAAGGTAATCATTCCAACACGTATCACCCGCAGCTCGACCTTATCTACTTTGCCACACTCATGAAAACCATCGTCACCTTTTTGAGGACTACTCTGTTACACTTTTATCACGTAAACACGTACCAGACAGCATGTGTAAATGTGACCTAGGGTGATGATTGTATTATGCTGACAACATGGAAAGACCAGGTCGCTAGAGAGTATCTCGGTATATCATTCAAAATGAGGACTATACAAAACATCATTTAAAGACTACAATGTGAATACATTTATTTCGTTAAGTTTATAAATTTTAAACCTTTATAATACAATGCAACTCAAATCGGCACCACTCACAAGCATGATTGTTTTGAATCGCAATCTAGCAAATCCCACGCAGCATTCCGGATTTGCTCTGGTAGCGACCGTCAGCATGATGGTATTAATGACACTCATTGCCGTTGGCATGTTGAGCCTCTCTACCATTGAGCAGCGCAGCTCGGGAGGAGGGGCGAATGATGCCGACAGAACGGCACGTGCTAATGCAAGGATGGCACTAATGATCGCCATTGGCGAGCTGCAGAAGGCGGCAGGGCCTGATCAGCGGGTGAGTGCGACAGCCAGTATTCTGGGGAATGCTAACAACACGGGTTATTCTCTAAATGGCGGCACGACAGAATATATTAAAGATACGGCCGCGGTAGATGGCAAGAAACACTGGGTCGGGGTTTGGGACACCACCAACTACAACCCGAAGTATCCCGATAACAAACCCTTCCTGCGCTGGCTGGTATCGGGCAGCGAGGGGAGCACCGGAGATAATCTCAATTCCCTGACTGCTGTAGGCTCGACCGCGGCCGCTGATGACGTAGCTATATTCGAGGGGCTGAACGCCGCAGACACGGTGAAAGTCCCTAAGGTCGAGGTGGCTAGCACCGCCGGCGACAAGTCCTATTACGCCTACTGGGTGGAGGACCAGGGGGTGAAAGTAGACTTGAAGTGGGAAGAGATTGAGGCTGTTAGTAATAGTGATGACGATGAAGAACGTGCTCAGGCACGACGATTGAGCTCTATAACTGGGCCCAACTATTGGCTGGCAGGTGGGCCTTTCCGCGATCCTAACGATGACGCATCCACATCAGATGCTCTGATAGACGTCGTCGGCAAACTCAATGCAAACTTTTCTCGCGAGGACATGGATAAGGTGGGAGGTATCGGGGATGTCACGTTAATGGCTGGGGGAGGGGCAGCGCACAGGGATTGGCTTACCAGTAATCGGCATCGCTATTCAACAAATAACAGAAATGTGCTTGCCGATGTCAAAAAAGGAGGGTTGCGCCGGGATCTGACGATGGCATTCGAGATGGACGGGGATGCGGACATCACCGCCACTGAGCAGCCACCTTTGTTCAACCAACAAGTCGGGGAGTTTGTTGGGGGGAGTGACAAGAATGGCTCTCTATACGATTACCCAGCCGCAGCGGGCCTGCCCCGGGCACGTTATCTTTTCCGTGAAAACCGCGATACAGGTGGGCCGTTTTCAGACAAGGTCTTCCTAAAAACAAGCTACGTGGGTACTAAAAGGACTCAATCAACGCCCCGTGGCCCGACTTGGTGGAATTTGCGGGATTACTACAATCTTTATAAGCGCATGGAAAAGTCAGGTTCCAACTACCGGATGAAGGCCCGTCCTTATTACCCAGATCGCACAACGATTGGCTATGCTCACAGCGACATGCTGGACACGATTATAACTTGGGCGGATCACCGAGATACTGAATACCGTAATCCGCACCAGGGGCAATTCGCGGGGCAGTGGAAATATGTTTTCCGCCCGGCCCGGCCCAACTACGCCCCTGTGTTTCTTGGTGCGACTGCTCTTATCAGTGTCACAGGATCGAACTACAACGCCACCAACCAGACTGCTGATGTGACTATCACATTCGACCCGATTTTCTATTACTGGAATCCTTACAACAGGGAGATAGAAGTGGATAATTTGATGGTTCACTTTGCATCGGGTATGTCTGGCACCGTCAATATTTCTGTGACAGATACGGCCACAAATACTACCAACATCTATACACCGGATCTATGGGAGCTTTTGTCATGTAATCTATACAATTATAAGACGGGAGGTTGGCCGAACTACGGGTTTATTATCAACGAAACTCCTGGTAGTGAGAACTCATCCTTCGTCCTCGGACCAGGTGAGGTGGTCGCGGCATCTCCATCCTCCACCTCAGGACAGTCCTATCTTGGATATGACCCGCTTAATAATACCAGTGGGATTTTCATGCCTTCGGTCAACGTTGGTGATTACAATTATCCATGGAGGGATCCATCATCATACAGAAATAGGTCTATTACTGCCAGTGTTGTGCAAGGTGCAACAACGATCAATGTAGGATATAATAACTTCACCAGTAGTGGTGCCCAATCAGTGAGGTATTTCATGGATTCAAGTATTGCTCCACTCGGCACAGGCCCCTCAATTTTCACAACCACGAATGGTGTCCCCGGTGACCAACTCCAGCATACCCACATGCAGCTGACATCCGTCCGGAATGAATATACCAATGCACAGACCAGTGTCTACCCTGTGCCACTGGATTTCAATTCTCTGGTAAACTTTGATGCAACAACAGGAGCGTTTCTCGGAGGTGTGAAGCAGCAGTTTGGATTGTTCACCTACCTGATCAAGCCAGCAAACTGGAGTGGTTTTGGAGCTAACTCGGCAGAGGTCTTCTCTCGCTTTAATCCAGCTCCTCTTGTCATTAACAAGGACTGGTGGGCGGCAGCAGCACCCAATATGGTCTTCAATGGCATCGCGGACGGATCTCCTAATAATCTTGTTTCTAATTACGGGTTAAACTTCTCCACTTCCGCACGTAATGCCTTCTGGGGCAAGAGCTATGATTCGAGTGGTCAGACCAGCGTTCCAATGTCTAACATCCCCTCCAGCCCATTGCTTTCCATTGTGGATTTTGGTCATGCCAATCTGGGCACGATGGCGGAAGATCCGTTTCACTCGGTGGGCAATTCCCTGCCAAGTCCTGTGATTTCACCGATCGCTCCCTATGGTACTGTTTACACTGGCGGAGGTGGGCAAACCTATGGAACGGGGACTGATCTGTCATGGCATCTCAATGATGCCTTGTTCGACCGCTATTTCCTCTCCGGTATCGTGCCGGAGTACACTATTACTAGCTCAGGATATAATGCTACGGGTTCTGTTGAGGACACCTTGAATGATTTTTATGGTGTCACAGGTAGCGACTTCAGGGGGGCTCAGGCAAGCCCGGTGATGGAGCCGCACGTGCCGGCTGGTAAAACCCCGATGGGAATTGTTGCCGAGCTACTGGAGACGACCCTGAATGATGGAGCCAACGCCACTCCGGGCTACAAAAAGGTGGCGGCCTACAGCATGCTCAAGGGGGGCTTCAACGTGAACTGCACTGATGCCAACGCATGGGGGGCTTTATTGCGAGGTGTAGATCCTGAAGTTAAATTCACCGATGGCACGACAGATAACCGAGCCTCCACTGTCTTTTTTGGTTTCCCAAGAAGTAATTCTCCAAGCCCAGCAGCGAATCTGGCTGGTTACCAAACATGGAGTGGCTGGTCACGCCTCAGAGGTGGTGGCAGCAGAGGAGATCTATGGGGCGGGAGAGGTGTGAACACGCATATACTTACTCAAGTCTTGGAGCGGGCTCCCTTCATGAGTGTATCGAATTTTGTCAACCGCAAGGTGGGTGGTAGCAGCATTACGAATCATCATAAAAAAGGAGCTGTAGAGTCTGCCTTGGGAAACATGTGGCTCAAAGCTGTCCTGTTTTCAGCCGACTATGCAGGTGGTATTTCAGGTGGTGTGAGCACCGACTACGCTAAGCACGGGCCGTTGGTGCCAGCGACCACAGAAAATGCATGCACAGCAAGAGGTATTCCTGGCGATGTCACGCAAGCCGATGTAATCCGCAACCTAGCTCCTCGCCTCACGGCCCGCTCCGACACTTTCCGTATACGTGGATATGGAGAGGTCACCGATGCCGATGGTAATATTATCGCTAAGGCGACCTGCGAGGCACTTGTGCAGCGTTTGCCCGAGTATGTTGATCCCAATACGGACCCGGCCAATAATGAGCCGTGGGATGAAGGTGATATTCTTAATAGTAACAATAAAGAATATGGCCGCCGTTTTGAAATACAGAGCTTCCGCTGGCTTGATGATGGTGAGGTGTAATTTGGGCAGGCAGGTTGGCAATTTTTTAATCATGATACTAATGTTGAGATTTACGTTTAGTTTGGTGTTGGCATGGGCGTGTTTAACCCCTGCCGCGCATGCCCAGCAGCAGAAGAAAAAGAAAGGTGTTCAGTTTAGCTGTATGCTCTGGGAAGGCCCGCTACCTCAGAAAATCTATTACCAAGACGGTGAGGATTATCGGGAGGTGGTTCCATACACAAGCAGTCGGTCGCTGCCCCACTGGTTGGAGAAAAGCAAAGAGTTTCGACTATTCACCATGACTGAGCCAGAAGCAAATGGTGGTAAAGAGCAAGAGCCTGTCTATACGCTTGTGGGGCAGGCCAAGCTACTCCCTAGAATCAGTCCGATTCTCTTTCTTTTGATTCCCAGCCAGGTTGAAGAAGACATCAAGATCCGCATTATGGCTCTTGATGATTCCCTCGAGGGATTTCCAGCAGGGAGTTTTCGATTTGCAAACTTTAGCGCCGCAGACTTGATGGTGAAGTTTGCTGGTGCGATCAAGAAAATCCCTGCCCGGGAAATGACCATCATGAAGTCACGAATCGGAAAAAATGGTGGCATGGTTCCATTTCTTATCGGCAATCAAAATGGTGAGAAGGTTTTTGAAACGAGGCTCTTTGCCCAAGCCAGCGGGCGGGAAATCGTGTTCATCGGCCCACCTAAGAAAGAGGGGGGCTTGCCCAGTGTGAGGTTCCTGCCGCAACTGCTGCCGCAGAAGTTGCCCAAGCCTCCGAGTCAACCATAGGGGATTACAACAGGCTTCAACAGTTGAATTCGTTTTATAATTTGCATTGAGTCGGTCTTTCAAAAACACTGCCATCATGATACATATCGTTACATCATAACTTATAACTTCATGATCTATCATATATTGATCCATTTATGTGTCTTTCCTTGTTTGCTGATCTCTCTGAACACAGTTCTGTTAGCAGAATCTGAACCGAGCCAGCCAACAAAAGTAATTAATTGCACTTACATCTGTTGGGATGAAACTCCGAATGAAGAGTTGTTTTTTCGTATGGGTGATATGTATCTGTCCATGGAGTTCATGCGTGGCAAACGTTCGAATCCTATTTCAGTAGCGAGGATGGATACATTTCAGGTGTATCGTAAGAAGAATGGCTCTGAGGATGAAGCCCCTTTTTATGAGCTCGTAGGAGAAACGTTGGTGCCAAAGAATGCAAAAGAGCTTTTATTTTTAATCATTCCTCCAGACGAACAAGAAGAGAAGTATCACGTCTTTGCTCTGGATGATTCGGTGGAGGTTTTTGGCAGAAAAACCTTCCGGTTCGTTAATTTGACGAAACAAGCAATCTCCCTCGAATTTGCAAACAACACCCAAGATATATACCCAGATGCTGATGCAGTCATCCCAACAAAAGTAGATAAGTCAGGTGGATTTATACCCTGCATCATGAGAAATCCTGAGAGTAAAATTATTTTTGGAACGCGTTTGTTTTGTCAGCCGAATTCACGTGAGATGGTTTTGATCAGAACCTCAATGAGAGAGAACAAGAATAAACCTCGAGTGAAATTTTTTTCTCAGTTTGTGCCAGGTGCCGATCTTGCTGAAGATAAATAACAATCATACACGGGCGCTGATTGAACCTGATTTTTACCATGCATTATATTTCCTCAGTCATTGCAAGATACACCCATTAGCGCCGTAATACACAGGTATGAATTTAGTGAAATTAAGTGAATTACGAGAAAGCACGCGGATGCCGAAAATGCTGTTGAGCTGTTTCGCGGCGACTATCTTTCTGTCTGCTACAGTAGCAGCAGCTCAAAAACCGAATATCCTCTTTATCTTCTCTGATGATTGGGGATGGGGGGATCTCAGTTGTCATGGGCACCCGTATATTAAGACGCCCAATATCGATCGCATCGCCAAGGAGGGGACTGATTTTCAACGTTTCACGGTTGCCAGTGGTGTCTGCTCTCCAAGTCGGGCGGCAGTGATGACTGGTCAATTCCCGGCAAGATATAGCATCGATGGGCACTTTGCTTGGCCAGATGATAATGCCAGGCGTGGCATGCCTGATTGGCTTAGCCCTCAGGCTCCTTTATTGCCACGTATGCTACACAATGCTGGCTATGCTACTGCTCACTTCGGCAAGTGGCACCTTGCCAACAATATGATACCAGACTCACCGCTACCCAGTGATTACGGATACGATGTTTACGGAGCATTTAATTGTGCGGGTGAGCAGATGCCCGTACATGAAGATGCACAAAATGCGGTCGACTTCATTGAAAAAAGCATTGCTGAGAAGAAGCCGTTTTTCATAAATCTATGGATTCATGAGCCTCATACACCATTTCATACGGTGCCAAAATACCGGTGGCGTTTTAAGGATCTTCCAGAGGAAGACAACATCTATGCTTCCGTGCTCTCCCATGCTGATGACAGAATTGGACAAGTGCTCGATAAGCTTGATGAACTGGGAATTGCAGATAATACGCTCGTTATTTTCTCTTCCGACAATGGTCCCGCAAGAGCGAGCCAGCCTGGAAAGCTTGGGCTTTTTCATGATACAGCGACAGGTGCGGGTTATGGACTCAATGCGGCAAAGGGAGTCACTGGAGGACGCAAAGGCTTCAAAGGAGCACTTTTTGAAGGGGGTATTGGGGTGCCGTTTTTAGTGCGGTGGCCGGGTAAGGTTGGCGTTGGTGCAATAGATGAAACTTCACTCATTTCTGCCGTTGATTTGCTACCTACATTTTGTCAAATCGCTGGGGCTGATCTCCCCAAAGACTACAAGCCGGATGGTTTAAGCCAAGTCGACGTGCTTATGGGTAAGGCAAAGACCAAGCGACAGAAGCCACTCTACTGGAAGATTAATGCTCCATGGCCAGCGGATAAGAAGAAGCCACATCATTGGGTTAGCTACGTGATCGTAGATCAACAATGGAAGCTAGTAAGCAACAAAGATGGCAGCTACATTGAGCTCTACGACATCAGCTCTGATCCTTATGAGGAGCATGATCTAAAGCTAACTCACGCTGCTGTGGTGGTTCAGCTCAAGCAAAAGCTTTCAAAGTGGAAAAGCTCGTTGCCTTCAGAACCTGACAACAGCTGTTTTTCGCGTCATCGCAAGTAAGCTCGTCTTGACACAGCTTTCATAATTAGCAGAATCTCACGGATTACTCATTACACATTATGTTCAAAAAACACTCATTGAAACTGGTTACTGTTATTGGCGCTTTTGCGCTTCTAAACTTATCCTGCTTAGCGGAGGAAGCATCTAAGGTCGCAGTAAAAAAACCTGCTAAGGGAGAAAAGATGGATGACCTCTGGGGTGACTCGGTCGTTAAGCTCAGAGCCACAGACGCCAAACGAGGCCAGCTTTTCGATGACGGCAATTACGCGATGTTCATTCACTGGGGCCTGTATTCTAATCTCGGCAACAAGGTCGACGGCAAGACCTACTACGGCATTGGTGAGTGGATTATGAACTCAAACATGGCTGGTATCCCTATTCCAGAATACAAGAAACTTGCCAATGATTTCAACCCCATGAATTTTGACGCAATGGCGGTTGCTCAGCTCGCTAAAGATGCGGGCATGAAATACATTATTATCACCAGCAAGCATCACGATGGCTTTGCCATGTATCACTCCAAGGCAGATAAATTCAATATTGTGGATGCAACTCCTTACGGGCGCGACCCTATGAAAGAGCTTGCTAAGGCATGCAAGGAAGTAGGTATCGGGTTCGGCTTTTATTACTCTCATAATCAGGACTGGACCTTTCCTGGAGGAGGAAAAGGGCCTAAAGTCGACAGCGATGGTAAACGCGCCACTTTTGATGATTATTACAAAAAGAAGTGCCTTCCCCAGGTGAAGGAAATCACCAGCGAGTATGGCCAGATTGAAATCGTTTGGTTCGATACACCCGGTAGTATGCCCAAAAAATATGTTGAGGAACTTATCGAAGTTGTTCGCAAAAACCAGCCCAACGCGCTCGTCTCTGGACGTGCAGGTCACGGGCTGGGGGACTACCAGTCTCTTGGCGACATGGAAGTGCCTCATCACAATGTGGAGGGGCTCTGGGAGTCCGTGGATACGACCAATGATTCATGGGCATACGCCTGGTATGACGAGAATTGGAAAACGCCCAAGCAGATCCTTGGATTGCTAGTCTCATGTGTGGGCCGTGGGGGCACTTACATGCTTAATATCGGACCTCGTGGTGATGGATCAGTGCCACAACGCGCTGCAGATGCGCTCCGTGGATCTGGCGAGTGGATTCGTCGTTACCCTCAGGTTGTCTACGGCGCCGGCCCATCACCGTGGCAGCACGCCCTGCCATGGGGGGATGTGACTACTAGGGGAAATAAACTTCATCTAGCTGTGTTTGAATGGCCCAGTGGTGGCGAATTGCATCTCCCTGGTCTCAAGAATAATATCAAGTCTGCAAAGTTGCTCACCAGTAAGGAGTCATCAGTGGATATCGCTCACAAGAAAGTTTCTGGGTGGTCTGTCTTTTCATTGCCTGTAGCAGCACCAGATAAGTTGGTTTCTGTTATTGAGGTTGAACTTGAGGGTGACCCAGATGTGGACCCATGCTTTGCTATCGATCCAGTGGTCAGCACAGAGATCCTCGCTGAATTTTCAGATGTCAGTGGCGCACAACTTAAGCGTAATCGATGGATGGAAAAGTTCGGCGAGTGGAAGCATGTCAATGAGGTTGTGAATTGGCAACCTGGTGGTGCGGCGACATGGGAAGTAGATGTGCTGATACCAGGTGACTATAAAGTAGCACTTAATTACACGGGCAAGGGGCGTCTCGTATGGAAGGTGGCGATTCAAGGTGGTGAGGCTATTCAAAATCAGCAAAATGCTTCCAGTGTATTTCATGATTACAAAATTGGTTGGATTAATTTCCCTAAGCCTGGCCGCTACAAGGTCGGTGCATCTTGTATCGAGGGTGATACTCAATCAGCAGCCCTGAAGGGCATCAAGTTTACACCATTAAACTAATCCTTGCTGAATTCAGCTGATGAATGGCTGTTCAGAAGGTGAGCCATGTAAGGTCTAATTATCCAAAAACAAAGAGGCGCCCCATATAAGGCGCCTCTTTTTTGTTGGTTAAGAATTACAATACGGCTTTCCCTGCCACTAGGTGGCCAGCTCGCCACGAGCCATGACGACCTTGCCAGTGCGCACTGTCTCAATGACCTCAAACTGGGAAAACATGGCAAGGGCAGCATCAATTTTGGAAGTGTCTCCATTGAGCATAGCAATCATTGATGTTGGCGTCAGATCGACTGTTTTACCGCCGTAGTGATCAATGATTTGAAGTGCCTCAGTGCGGTCTTTCTTGTCTACGAGGAACTTCACTAATAGAAGCTCTTTATTTACTGAGTCATCGCTGGTGTGCTCGACACAGTGGATTACATCAATCAACTTGGTGACTTGCAGAATGATTTGTGCAAGGCCATCCGGATCACCGCTAATACCAATGGTCATGCGGGAGAAGTGAATATCGCGTCCTTTTGAAACGACGAGGGAATCAATGTTGTATCCTCTGCGAGCAAATGCCTGACAAATACGCATGAGCACACCCGCTTTGTTGTTTACGAATACAGATAGGGTGTGCACAGGCAAAGAAACTGGTGTGCCGGATGCATTTTCAGGTGGTGTGTCAGTAGTTACAATAGACATGGGTATAGATGTTTTGGTTGGATAAGTAGATATGCTTTTTTACTTGGACCTTAGTTGATCTAGGTAGATCCTGTTGGCTTAGCTAATTTACCCTTAGGCGGCTCTGTGAGCATATCCTCAAGGGCTGCTCCGGCTGGGATCATAGGGAATACGTTGTCATGTTTGATGCACTCTGCATGAATGAGCACTGGGCCATCTGTGATCTCAAAGGCCTTCTCGAGCTGGCGTCTGACATCGGCTGGGCGCTTGATGTTGAATGATGGAATACCGTAGGCTGCTGCTAACTTGCAGAAGTCAGGATTACCCTCAAGATCAACACCTGATTTGCGATCTTCGAAGAAGAGCTCCTGCCATTGGCGAACCATGCCGAGATAATGGTTGTTGAGAACAACGATTTTTACGGGGAGTTTGTGAAGAGCTGCAGTTGCTAGTTCGAACAAAGTCATTTGGAAGCCTCCATCGCCTGAGATAGAGATCACAGTCTCGTCAGGACAGGCAAATGCAGCGCCAATAGCTGCAGGGAAACCAAATCCCATGGTGCCAGCACCACCAGATGAGAGCCACTTCCATGAGGCATTTGTCTTGTAGAACTGTGCTGCCCACATTTGATGCTGGCCAACATCGGTCGAAACAATCGCATCTCCACCAGCAACCTGATATAGCTCATCGATGACTTGCTGCATTCTGAGCCCTCCTTGTTTGCGGTATGAGAGAGGATATTTTTTCCTCCAGCCTTCGATGGTATTCAGCCATGGATCTGTATCAAGGCTTGAGATGCGCTTGTTGATTTCGACAAGGCTAGTTTTTGCGTCACCCACAATCTCTATGTCTGGGCGAACCATCTTGTTCATTTCTGATGGATCGATATCGATGTGGATGATCTTAGCGTCTTTGCAGAATTTGTCGGCCTGCCCAATAATCCGGTCATCAAAGCGAGAACCAATATTGATGAGCAAGTCACAGGCGCAGATAGCTTTGTTCGCGTAAGCAGTACCGTGCATGCCTAGCATTCCTAGAGATAGTTCGTGCTCCTCGGGGAAGACACCTTTACCTAGTAGGGTAGAAGTAACTGGGCAATGCAATGTTTCAGCGAGTTCTTTCAGCTCTGCGTCAGCGCCAGAAATCATGGCTCCGTGGCCAGCAAGGATTAAGGGGCGCTCAGCTTTGTGAATCAACTGCAAGGCCTCGTCGATCTTGTCAGCGTCAACATGGTAGGAGGTTTCTGGCTTATAGCCGGGAAGATCAAGCTCAGGGTCCATGTCACCTGTAAATAGACCTGAGCTGATGTCTTTAGGAACATCAACTAGAACAGGTCCTGGGCGTCCAGTGGTGGAGATATGGTGCGCCTCACGAATAACGCGTGGAATAGAATCGGTCTCTTTGACCAGGTAATTGTGTTTTACAACGGGAATGGTGATGCCAAAAATATCAGCCTCTTGGAATGCATCCTTGCCAAGCATCCATGTAACCTGTTGGCCACAAATGATAATCATAGGTACAGAGTCCATTTGAGCCGTCATGATGCCCGTAATGGTATTACCAGCTCCTGGACCAGATGTAACCAATACGACTGCAGGCTTACCTGTAGCGCGAGCATAGCCGTCAGCCATGTGGCAGCAGCCTTGCTCGTGACGGGCGAGGACGAACTTGATGTTTGTCTTTACCGTGACTAGTGCATCAAATATGGGTATGGCAGCGCCACCCGAGTATCCGAATATGTATTCAATGCCGAGATCGTCGAGGGTCTTAATAAGTGCTTGGGCACCGTCTAGTTGTTTATTGCTCATGCGAAAATGGTTATTTCGCACGCAAAGTAGTTCCTTGAACTTGTTTTGTAAAACAAAAACAGCCCCAAAAAGAGCAAATATGCGTTATTTAACCCATGCTAAATAATTAAAATGAGCTTTTTCGTCAAAAAGAATACCTTCTAGAGCATTTCTTTGATCAAGTTTTCGAGTTTTACGATATCTGCTGAGAAGTTGCGAATTCCTTCGGCTGTTTTCTCTGTTGCCATAGCATCTTCGTTATACATGAAGCGGAAGGATTTCTCATCGAGGTGGATTTTCTCCGCGTCTGAAGCCTGAGCATTTGCCTCGGTAAGTTTTTGTGTGAGCTCTCCGGGTGTGTTTTGGAGCTCTTCTAAGAGGCCTGGGCTGATTGTAAGCAAGTCACTGCCAGCAAGCTCAGTGATTTGACCCGAATTACGGAAAGACGCGCCCATGACCTCTGTTTTGTAGCCAAACTTCTTGTAGTAATTATAAATTTTCTGAACTGATAACACCCCTGGGTCCTCAGCACCTTGATAGTCGATACCAGTATCTTTTTTATACCAATCGTATATCCGACCAACGAAGGGGGAGATAAGCTGCACGCCAGCTTCAGCACATGCTACGGCCTGTGCGAATGCGAAGAGAAGAGTCAGGTTGCAGTGGATTCCTTCCTTCTCTAGTTGTTCAGCGGCCCGAATACCCTCCCAAGTTGAGGCTATCTTGATGAGAATGCGATCTCTGCTGATACCCTCAGCTTCGTAAAGAGCGATGAGGTGAAGTCCTTTTGCGACGGTTCCCTCAGTGTCAAAGGAAAGGCGGGCATCTACTTCAGTAGACACACGGCCGGGCACAATTTCAAGAATAGCCAACCCAAATAGGATGAGGATGCGATCGATGATGCTTTCGACCAAGGCCTCGCCAGTGAGCTCTGAGCCCGAATGCTCGCTGATTGCCTGTTCTACCAGATGCTTATATTCTGGTTTGGCTGCAGCTTGTAATATGAGAGAGGGATTAGTAGTTGCGTCCTGGGGTTTGTATTCCTCCATGGATGCGAAATCTCCGGTGTCTGCAACGACCGTTGTATACTGCTTAAGCTGGTCGAGGTGATTGATTGAATTGTTTGAACTCATGTCAAACGCATAAACAATTAGTGTGCAGATGCAAGCAGGATGTCTGCTAATTTTTGGGGGGGTTAAGCTGCATCAGCGCGCTTTTTCCTCAGAATAGGGGGCTTCTTTCCTTCAACCACTGCGCGGTTGATTGTTACCGAAATGATGTCGTCTCTGCCGGGAATCTCATACATGACGTTGAGCATGATTTTTTCGAAGATGGCTCGCAAAGCGCGGGCACCAGTGCCTCGACGGATGGCTTCTTCAGCGAGAGCGGTAAGGCCATCCTTGGTGACCTTCAACTTCACCCCACTCATTGCGAGCAACTTTGAGTATTGCTTGATGAGCGCATTTTTGGGCTGAGTCAGCACCTCGATCAGCTCGTCTGTGGTGAGTTCACGTAGCGAGGAGATGATCGGGAGACGCCCGATGAATTCTGGAATCAAGCCAAAGTGTAGCAAGTCTTCAGGTTCAGCCTTGTCGAATAGTTCAAGAGACTCAGGGTTTTTCTCGTCTTCAGATTCTTCACCTTCGTGAAATCCCAATACATGTTTCCCAAGTCTACGGCTGATGATGTCGGTAATGCCCACAAAAGCTCCACCACAGACAAACAGAATGCGCTCGGTGTTGACTTGGATATATTCTTGTTGTGGGTGTTTTCGACCTCCTTGAGGGGGGACGTTGCATATCGTGCCTTCTAAAATTTTCAGCAGAGCTTGTTGAACTCCTTCGCCTGAGACGTCACGCGTAATAGAAACATTCTGAGTGGTCCGACCTATCTTATCAATCTCATCAACGTAAATGATACCTCGTTCAGCTTTTTCGACATCGAAATCAGCGGCTTGGAGCAGCCTGAGAATGATGTTCTCGACATCATCTCCCACATATCCGGCCTCAGTAAGTGTGGTCGCATCTACAATGGTGAAGGGCACATCCAAGACATTCGCAAGGGTGCGCGCCAGAAGGGTCTTGCCCGAGCCAGTAGGCCCAAGCATAAGAATGTTGGATTTTTCGATATCTACGTCTGCAAAATCAGCAGATAAATTGACGTTGTTTTGCCTCAGGCGCATGTAGTGGTTGTAAACAGCAACAGAGAGGACCTTCTTGGCTCGCTCCTGGCCGATCACAAATTCATTGAGCTTTGCTGAAAGCTTTTCAGGGGTGGGCACGTCACCTGTGTTGATGTGAGTCTCAGCAACTTTACCTTTGGTTTCACCTAGTTCTTTTTCCAAGATGGATGAGCATACATCTATGCATTCGTCGCATATATATACCGCAGGGCCAGCAATTAGTTTTTTGACTTCTGAGTGGCTTTTGCCGCAGAAGGAACACATTGTAATATTAGATGATCGGGCCATGGTTTCTTATGATGGTAAGTTATTAGGAGATTTTGTGCTCGCATAGTCGAGGCGAAATAAAAAGGCGCGCATGGAATATATTTCCATGGCACGCCTTTATATTAACCTAAATCAGATCGAATGTCTTATTTTTTTGCGTCATCCGCGTTATCTGCTGCGGGCAGCTCTTTGCGGCTTTCTAGTACCTTATCAACAAGGCCGTATTTGGCTGATTCTTCAGCCGACATGTAATTATCACGGTCGGCATCCTTCTCAACCTGTTTGACGGTTTTGCCGGTATGCTTTGATAAGATGTCGTTGAGCTTTTTCTTCAAATTAAACATGAAGCCGATGGTTCTCTCAACGTCTGCGGCAGTACCTTGAGCTCCACCGGAAACCTGGTGGATCATGACATGTGAATTGGGAAGACAGAAACGCTTGCCCTCTGTGCCAGCCGTGAGCAATACGGCCCCCATAGATGCAGCAATTCCAATGCAATAGGTGTTCACATCACAGGTGAGAAATTGCATCGTGTCGTAGATGGCAAGACCCGCAGTGACGGAACCGCCTGGTGAGTTGATGTAGATATGAATGTCCTTCTTAGGATCCTGCATCTGCAAAAACAACATCTGGGCGATTACGGAATTTGCTACGCCATCGTCGATGCCTGTGCCAATGAAAATAATGCGATCCTTGAGCAGGCGGGAGTAGATGTCGAAGGCACGCTCACCGCGCCCATCAGATTCGATAACTGTCGGGATATAATAGTTGTTTGTGGGTGTAGATTCCATAGTGAGATCAGATGTAAAATTGAATGGTTCAGAATTGAATGGTTCAGTCATGCTGGGTTAGCATTTAGGTTAGGCATCAGCGACTTCAGCTTCATCCTCGGCGTCCTCGACTTTTGCGTTTTCGATAAGGAAGTCAATGGCCTTGCCAATCAAGATGGAGCTTTTCAGGCTAGAAATACGGCCTGAGCGCTGCATTTCCTTGATGAGTGTTTTTGCGGGCTTTTTCTGCTGCTTGGCCATTGCGTTGATACGCTGCAAAACCTCTGCATCATTGACTTCAATATTTTCCGCTTGAGCTACTTCTTGTAGGATGAAGTTTGTTTTCAAGTTGTTGCGTGCTTGAACCTGTGCAGCAGCAATAATTTCAGCTTGTTGAGTTGCGATGTCATCGTCGCTCATGCCAGCTTGGGCACCACGAGCAACCATATCGTCCGCGCTGCCTTGAGCTTCGGCGGCGACCATTTCCTCAGGAAGTTCAAAATCCACTTTAGCAAGTAGGTTTTCTACGATTTGATTCACCTTGGCTTCCTCCGCTTGTTGCTTCTTCTGTTGTGATATCTGCTCAGAAATGAGCTCTTTGAGATCATCCAAGGTTTTGTCTTCACCAAATTGCAGAGTCTCAGCGACAAAGGCATCGTTTACTTCGGGGAGTGTTTGCTCCTTGATGCCTTTGATGGTGACATCAAAAATAATTTCTTTGCCGTGTAGTTTGTCTACAGGGAAGTCATCGCCGACTGTGCTTTTCACCTCAAGCTTGTCTCCGCAAGATGAACCTTCAAGTTGCTTGGTGAATCCAGGCAGGAATGCTTCTTCTTTGATTTGAATCCAGTAATCTTCTTTGCCGCTGAGTATTCCAGCAGACTCGCCTAGTACCTGCTCTAGTGGCTCGCCATCAAGAGTGGATGAGAAATCGATCACGGCAATGTCGTCAGCTTTGACTGCGCGATCATCGATGTCGTTGTATTCCGCATAACGTTCAGCTACGCCGTCAATCTCGCGTTGCACCTCTTCGTCTGAGGCATCGGTGGATGGTATTTTGATTTCAATGCCTTTGTAGTCTGGCAGATCGAAACTAGGAGCAAGAATCATGGGCATCACAAAGCTGAAAGTGCCATCATCTGCATGGTCGAGAGTTTCTGGATTTTTGAAATTGAGAACCTTAAGGTCCTCATCTTGTTTCATTGCCTCGCTGCA
>ENA-UZWU01002739-UZWU01002739.1-metagenome-genome-assembly--contig:-Day-4--1m-contig-2739_pt1 | contig 33326 bp, 60 predicted proteins | sample MGYA00260345_ERZ794905 | MGnify/ENA metagenome assembly ERZ794905
AATCATGGCACCAAAGGATATTCGGTACATCATCATATAGCTCCCTAGGACGAGACAAATGAACTGCTACATTTTCCAATAAAGACTTATCAATATTGTTGATCAGTCTTGTTCTCATTTGTTCAGTACCACCCCACGAGTTCTTAGACAACTCTGTGTCAATTACTTCGCCTTTGTAGATACAACTCATAATTCTAATACTCCATACGTTTTATGACTCTCACGGTCATTATCAAAAATTTCTTCTAGCGTCATTTTGCTGCCCTTTAGTTCCCACCATGCTTTAATAAACTCGTAGGAATAAATTGCAGACTGAGCCTGCTTGTTGTAATAGTATATATTCTTCGAGCGGAAGTCAATCACGTTTTGGTTGAACAAAGGAAACGACACCACAAGCCCGAAGCCATGCAATACATTGTTTTCAAAGGAAGGAGGAGCTGCTAACGGCATCCTAATATGAATTTGTCTTTTGGGCGAATCGAAATAGTAGTCAACAATCTTTTGTGCATATTCTCGCTTGAGCATATAACACTGCAGACCATGGTCCCACATCTTACGTCTACGAGGTACCATTGCTGGATACTCGTTGTCTACGTCATAAGGATATTCGAATACATTACATAGATGTAAAGCACCCCACGAATCACCACATCTGTCGATAAACTCCTGCAACGTAAACGGCCAATGCTCTATTGCAGAGAAATCTACATCGTCTTCGAAAAATATTCCTGCAGGCTCATCGGTGTTTTCTAGCCACCACTTAATTGTAAGTAGGTGAGAAGAAGTAACGCCGGGTGTAATACCTTTAATGAGCTCTGGGTCTCCAACAAAAGGTATAGGATCTGGATCTTCAGTGTATCGCTTATAGGTATGCGTGTGTATGTTAGGAATACCTAAGTTCCGAAACTGTTCTTCGGTATATTCCTTACGGTCAACGCACTCAGCTAGATTGATCACATTGGGAATCGGCATTCCCTCGAGTTTCTTCGATAACATATTGTTCACTTAATTCTTCAAAAATATTAGTTAGTACATCATGAAAATTACGAATGCTTCCATTATTATGTATACGATATGTGAGGATGTTGAGTTCCTCTGGCAACACGTATTGACTTTCAATTTCTGTTGACTCGTTAATAGTAAACGTTTTAAGTAGTCTACCATTAAAGTAACGACGAGAATCTGTAGAATAGTCATGCCCTTCACGAGTAAGTTGAACAATCACAATATTTTCAGCACCTACTCGTTCGACCAAGGGTTGAAGCTCTTCTACGAATCCGCCATCAGCAATAGCATAATGATTACCATCTTCGATTTCTTCAGCAACTGTACGACCAAAGTAATCTAAACCTTGCTTTGGTTTGAGAATATCTTCAGATACGTATATCATAGCCTCGCGACGAGACTTGTCATTCAAAGCAACCTCTTGCTTTTCCTTAGTGGTTCGATCATCGTAACCTTCCATGAACCACTGCTCATCAACTTCAAAGTGCTTAATAGTTTCTTTGAATAGCTGATACTTAAAGGATAGATTACCGAAGCCAAAGTTTTCTTTATAGAAAGCAGCAGCTTCATCTTTACCTGAGCCCGGAGGCCCGTTGAATATTACTATCATAAGTCGTTCCTATATTCGAATCCAAACTTACATATGTAGTATGCATCTACTACGTCTGAAACAGGATTCCAAGTTTTAGTTTTAATTCCAAGTTCGTCTCTTATATTGACACCACACTCTTCTTCGAATGCTTCCACCATGCGCTCTTTGTTTGCATTACCTTTGCCGGTGGCGAACTTTTTAATCTCAGTAGGAGCAGGTGTTAATACGGTCAGACCATACTCCCATAATTTGAGTTTCAAGATTCCAGCGTTTTCTGCGATCTGGAAGACTCTTCCGACAGCACCAAATGCATATCCCTCAAGAGCAACTCGATCGACGTTTGATCTAGATAAATGCTCGAGTGACCAATTGGCCAAGTTTGTAAAACGCTGGACATCATGATTCCAGTGTGGATATTCCTCACCAATGTACTGCTTTGTTTTTTGAGCCAATTTATCATTTTTTACCAAGTAATAAAATTTGCAATTTGAATACGACCAAGTTTCACCTTCGTGGATACATAGTGCTGGGCTTGTCAAGCTGTAATCGATTCCAGCTACTGCCATTGTTATCTCCATTCATAATATACGATAGAGATATTTATCAATCTGCTCTATAGAAGATATGGGAGCCAATGTGACCTACTAAACTAAACCGCGTACGCCACGAAGGTTCTACATAAGTCGCATGATAGTGTGTTGCACCTTCAGTGATTCCACGATACAAACCACCTTGAATCATTTGATACGCAACAAGCCGGCTTTCAGCCCAAGCATCCATATCAGTAGGATCGTCACTACGACCATCACAATACCAACTAAACTGGCATTTGTTTCGAATAGGTACTTCACGTCCTTGCTCGAGATGCCACTTACTTAATACAGCTTGCTTTACAACACCGCAAATTGTTTCAGGGTAACGAATATCATTAACACGATTCAGTACAACATCTGATACAGCAAATTTACCAGCAAGATTCTCGCTGCGAGCTTCGTAATAGATATTCAATGCAAGACAGTATTCGTCGTCAGGAATTTCTTGAGCTTGTGCAAGATATGCTTGGGCGAGGAAGTATAACAATATGATTGCTATACCTGCTTGGGTTCCAGTAATTTTCATGTACTAGCCTTTTAAGTATGCATCCAGTAGTGCGTCGCCTCGGAGTTCCTTTCCAAAGTTACGAACGAATTTACCGCCCTGTTGCCTTTCGATTCGACCACAGTTGTATTCTATGTCGGTAACCATTTTACTACCTTCCGTATCTTCAGGGTGGTTATCATACCACATAGAATCAAATCCATGAACATGAACTGAAGCGATTTCTGTTGCCCATGCTTCAGCAGCTAACATTTGTCGCTGTCGCTCTACTACACTACTAAACTCAGTCATACGTTCCACTCCGATTTTTCTTCAATTGCATATCTACAACCGTGAATATAATCACGATCTTCTTCACTAAGCACACTCCAGAACTTAGAGACATTTTCAATATGTTCGACAACTGCATCAGGATTTTTGAGATGATAATTGTTTTCCATCCAATCTTGAAGTATGTCCATTCGCATATTTATTTTTTCTTTAAGATTCATGCTCATTTCAGTTTCCACGTCAATTCGATGCGTTGATCGCCGGACTCATTCCAAACCCATTCGCATCCACACTCTTCGATGATAGGAAGGATTGCTTTAAGATTCTTTACACCTTGCGCACTTCCATCAAAGCAAAATACACTTTCGTCTTGCTGTTCAGGAGTATTGCAAACAAACCCAGGCTGACTCGTATCATAATCATCAGTGTTTAGATTCGAGTAGCTCGAGCCTGTGCCATTACACTCAAAGCAATCTTCGTCATCTTCAAGGTATCCCTCACCATCACAGAACTCGCATTCTGTTTCGTCGTCATCATATACTTCACAGTCTTGGCTATGATTAAAGAGAACTTTTGACAAGTCAACTTCTGTTTCATCATCAAATTCAAAAGGAACATCATCCCAAGCACAAGACTGGCAGCAGTAATGATTCCATCCTACATACCAGCCTTCTTCACGAAGACGTTCTTGAAGCTTACGAAATCCGTTCACGACATCTTACCCATAACCCAAGGAAGTACGTCATCACAATAGATGTCCATAATTTCTTGAGCAGTAAAGCCGAAGCCTTGCATGTGATCTATGAACTGATCTTGGTCAATTTCTTCTTTAGAAGCTTGTTGAACTATATCTAAAACAAGTTCACCAAGTTCACCTTCTAAATAATATGAAGGAACAGTTGCATTAAGATGAAGTTTAGTAATCATAGCATTGTTATCCATGTTGAGGCTGCTGCAGCAAGTATACACATAAAGACTGGAATCATGATGAAACCTACAGTTCGTAATATTAGATCTCTCATGCAAATAGCTCCTGTTGAACTGGGGCTGAAAGGTTTTTAGGACGTAGCATCTTCATCATATTGCTGTTGATGTAGTGACCACGACCGTTTTTAGTACGAATCATGTAATAGTCAGCATTCTTACGAGGATCACCAGTACCGATGTCTCGATTGATATAAGCTACTGTTCCTTGAATCGTACCTTTACCACCAGTAAACTCAACCGTGTCACCTACATCAGCGAAGTCACAGTTGACTTTCCAATTGTCATCCTGCTTGATAACCAAAGCTTTTGGATTAGGATAAGTCAAACGAACAGTTTCAGCCATTTTCTTATCAGAAAAAGGACCTGCTTTGCGAAAACCGTTACAAACTAGAAAAAACATATAAAAACCTTATCAATTAATTTATGGTACCATTCTATCAGGATTTTTACAGCTTGTACACCACTTTTTTAGATCATTTTGGAATAAGGATATAACTAAAGTGAATAAGGGTCATTTTCCCATTCTGGAGATTTCTTTGGCTTGCTCGGTTCCTCGCATGACTGGGACTGCGTTGGACTTGTGCATTGTGGCGATTCCGATGACGAGGTCTCCTGTGTACTGTGGTCGTTCTGATCTTCCTGCCGATTTTCCAGGCGCATGTTTGTCCGGCGCTGGGAGGCTTGACGATGGATAGTACGGTGTCTCGCGGCGATACGCTGTGTTCGGTTCATAAGACTTAAATTCCTTTTTGAGTTTTACTTTGCCGTGGCAATAATCGAGATATTCATCGAATGTATCGTAGCGTAAATCATGATTGCCGGATTGTTTCATGTGCTTGTTGTGAGCACGCCATGCCAACTGAAGCTGATTGATACGAGCTTTAGTTAGCTTACGCTTGGGTTTGCGAGTATTGAGAGAGTTAGCCCCTCGGATTAGATGCATAGTCATTATACAGATCTCCGTAATTCAATATCCTCTATTATACCAGGATCTGACATGGTTGTCAACTGTTTTTTTGTAAAAAGATAAGATATTTTTTCTTCAGGAGATATGTTAACATCTGGGATAGGATCAGCTCCCCAGTGGAGAAGAGCTTGTCTTTGCTTAAGGCGCTTAGTGAGATCACCGTTTCCGTTCTTACATACTTGAGCGCCATGCCGAGCTGTAAATGATCTCCAACGCTTTTGCTGCCATGCGTCGAGTTCAGGAATGCGACGTCCTTTATAGTAACGAATGTACCATTGGAACCAACCACACGGATCTTCTGGTGTGATCCAGCCCTTTTCTTCCCATAGAGCTTTAGGTTGAGATGCTCCTTCCATGAACAAGTTTTCTGGAGCAATGTCGAGATTGTTATTGAGTTCAGGAGGTAGAGGGAACAAACATTGCATCTCGACGCTGTCGTAGTTAAAGTAATTACCATCGAACACGCCGAGCTGCAACATTTGGTACGGATTGAGAAGCGGTTGAAACATTAACAATTCCTATTCATTTAGATAGGCCATTATAACCTATCTTTAGTGAATTGTCAACTACTTTTTAGCTTCTTTTGCTCTTTTTTTCTCCATCAAAGCAACAGCTTTGTCATATTTGTCCTGAGTAACGATTCCCTCAGCAAGTAGACGTACTCGATTCTTTTCGTGAGCTGCTTGAGTCTCTTCCTTACTTCCACCGAAATAAGGTACACAATGACCTTCTTCAGCCATGATCTCAGTCACTCGGCACCAACGGTCATTCTTTCCGTCGTAGACTTCAAAGTCACCGAGTACTCGACCGAACTTACCTTTCATGTCTTCGCCATGCTTGTCTTCGGTTGTCATTAACTTAGCACCACTTTTCAGCAATACCTTCAAGCGAGCCTTTGCGGCTTCACCGAACAAATCTTCGACCCTATCACTAGTACGTGACTCGGGTGTGTCAATACCCATGATCCGTACGCGCTCGTCTGTGAGCGTGATCCCGAAGCCTAAATCGATGTCTACGTCTACCGTATCTCCATCGACTACCTTGAGTATTTTTACATCGTACTTATTGTGTTGCATTTTTTATTATTCTCCTTTAACTAAATTTTTTTTGTAACCATTTGAATGTTGCGTATATAGATAAACCATAAAATGCTAACACACTCATTGGTAGTGCAATGTAAGCAAGCTCCCAAGGACTTAAAAATAATACTTGCCACGTAAAATCAGCTACTGCTTGCGCATCACTGACATCTCCAATTTCCATAGAACCTAACTCATCAGTCAATTCAATTTCATATTCGTTTACAAAATTAAACCACTCTTCACTAGTAAGGCACACCATACCATCAGGACATTGAAACTCTGTTTCCATTAGTAATCTACTTTTCGCCTCGTAAGCTCATTGCGGATTTTTTGTTTGTGCTTTGGTAAAGTATTGCGACCTTCAAGAGCTTTCATTAGCTCTTTAGTCGAAATGTTTTTAATGTAAAACCGTTGTACTTTAGTCTTACCGGTTTGTCGGTCTTTGACGACAGTGTCTTCTTTATATTTAATAGGCATCATACTTCCTCATGTTTTTTTCTATAGTCATTTACTGCGGCTTTGATTGCGTCTTCCGCAAGTACACTACAGTGGATTTTAACGGGTGGGAGGGCAAGCTCTGAAGCGAGGTCTGTGTTCTTAATCGCCTCAGCTTCATCAAGACTTCTTCCTTTAACCCATTCGGTAAGCAAGCTGGAAGACGCGATAGCACTTCCGCATCCGTAAGTTTTGAACTTTGCATCTAATATCACTCCATCTTTTACTTGTATTTGCAACTTCATGACATCGCCACATGCCGGAGCACCAACCATGCCGGTTCCTACATCATCCTCTTTCTCGTCCATCCTACCAACGTTGCGAGGATTTTCATAATGATCTATTACTTTATCAGAGTACGCCACTTGGGATCCTTAAATGTTTTTTAAGATTGTTAAGATTACCTATGTAATTACCATCAGCAAAAATATGAGGCATAGTTCGAGTATCGCAACCGGCTGCCAATAGTTCTTTATAGTACATGGTAATTCCTGCATCATAGTAATGATACGGCTTTCCGTATTTCCTGCATTCTTTTACTGCTTGTGCACAGTACCCGCATCCACGAGTACCATAAATCTTAATCATTGCTTGATGTTAGATCTTCACCATACCGACCACGATCTTCATTGCCATCGGCATTTAACTCTGTCATGTTTTGCTGTTTAAACTTGAAGTCTTTATCTTTCAAAAAAGGATACCTCGTTTCAGCAGGATGAACTGCTTCTCTTGTATCTCCTTCAAGACCCAAGTCAGCGTCGTCATTTTTACCAAAGATTCTATCCCAGCCGTCGTCATAAGCTTTGCTCTGACCTTTGCTCTTCAATGTATCTCCGGTTATATCGTTTTTTGCTGTCACTGTATTTCCTTAGATTTTTGCGCTACGGTACATTCTACCGCCCTTAATCGTATCTCGACGAAATTCAAATGAGAGTCCGCACTCTGCAAAGATTTCTTCGAGGTCCTCTTCCCAACGCCAATAAGTTCTTTGAAAACGATCATATACATAATCGTTTGGAGTTGGTTCTGTTTCACCATTAGCAGCCGGTGGTGCTCCACCAAACGTCGAAAACATAGCTGACGTTGGATGATCATCCAATGCTTCTCTTATATTACGCAAACCAATTCTAAGTTTCTCATCACTGATATGCGGCCATAGAGAATAAGCCCAAACAATATGTACTTTCTCATCACCTAAAGACGAAAGATCAAAATTGTCTGAAATAATAAACCTAGGCTTTTGAGCCTCAAGAACTTTAGGATTAATTTCGTGGTTAAGACCATAATCAATAATCCTTTGATTCGTATCAAGACCAATATACTTACCAGTACCGTGAGTCTTGATCAGTCGTGCACCAAGTCGTAAAGACCCACAACCTAAATCTAAAAAGAGTTTATCTTTGTCGTAAGCCATTAGCTCGTCATTAATAAAGTCCCATTGCCATTTCTGAACTTCGGGCCAGTTACCACCTACCCATCGTCTATAGTGATCCATACCGTAGTGTGGATCAACTGCTTCTTCACTCATTATCTAATCTCCTGGTTGCTTTTCTTTCCAATCATTAATGAATCGTAACTTACGCTCAAGGCTCCAACCATCTTTACCTTCTGCCAAGTATTTATTGTCATCGTTAAATATTTCAAGCATACGAGCCTGATCAACAATGCATTCAGTGACAATTTCTTCTCCCAAGTATTTTTGAGAGAACTCTTTCAGCTCTTGTGCATAAACAGCTTCACTCGCCCACTGCTTTGCAAGCTCAGCCGTTAGCTCAACTTCCTCATTAAAAGATTGAAGTGCTTCAGTTGGTATAACGTAACGTTGTCTAAAACTCGTTGTGCACGTTAATACAACATACTGACCTTCAAGTTCGCTCTTCATAATGTACTCCTATAATAAAAAAATAATGCCTAAAATAAATCCCACATTCAAACCAATAGAACAAACAGTGATAAAGTCTTTAGTAAAACTTCTTTGCTCGAACTCTACCGTTTTGGGCATGTAACTCCTAGTCGTTGTAATTGATAGATTTCGTTAACGGTTGTTTCTGAAACCTTTCGTCTTCCCTCCATTCTTCCCAAACTTCATCAGTAATCTTATCCTGAGCTTGTTGAGAAACAATAGCGGTAATTCCCCCGAACACCATAGGACACATCATAACACTAAGAATACCTAGCAATAACCCTAGATTTTCCACTTAGCTTTTTCCTCACCTTTAACTAGCTTACGAGTACTAATAGGCGCACCCATGTCTCGCTCATAAACTGTTTTCCCACGATCGGGACTTTCGTAAATCTTAGGAACGCGCTTTTCACTATCGTTCATATTAAATCTCCTAATAATTTTGATCGTTCTTTAATCTTCTCTTGATTCTGTATATTATATATTCAGCCTCAGGAAGGTCTTCACCCATAAAGTCAACAACCTTATCGATCATGTCGAGTTTATCGATTTCATCATGCATGCGCTGAGCATGCCTTAGCCGAGCGTACATCTCAGAAAACTCTTGAGGTCCGAACGGCTTTTTATTTTTATTAGAATCTTTTTCGTTCACTTCAGCCAACCAATTTTCAGACCAGCCGCTTTGCGTCGGTCGTACTCCTCAACAGAACCTGGATATCTCCAAGCCCATACAAGCCAAAATAACATGAAACAACCTATACCAATAATTGCTGCTGGTTTAAGTTGTAGGTATATAAGCCAAGCAAAAGAAAAAGCGATACATGCTGCCATGATATACTTTGCTTTTGTTGGATAAATTCTCTTCTCAGTCCATGCTCGAACATATGGACCAAACGTTGGATGTTCCCAAATCCATTTTTGTAAAGCTGGAGAGCCTTTACTGAAACACCATAGCGCAAGTAGCAAGAAAGATGTTGTAGGAATGCCGGGTACCAGTACTCCAATGTAAGCCATTCCCACCGATACTAGACCGGCGCCCCGCCACAAATATTTTGTTACGCTATTCATAATTTATACTACTCCTTTGATTCAGATGCTTTTCGGCGTCTCCTTTTGGGTTTCGGCTGTAAGGCCTCTTCCTCTTCTTGTAATCTAAGCTGTAAGGCTTCTGCCTTCAACCGTACGCGTTCTGTTACCTCGTCTCCATTCAACCAAATGTCTTTGTTATTAAACATCAGTTGAAGTTCTTCCTCGGTGAGAAATTCTCTGTAGAAATCTCGGAACATACTCTCGGACCATTCTGCTTCATACTTAAGCTGATCCATCATTTCTCCACCCTTTCCAAATGTACCACCACTATAGTTATGGAACATAAACATCGAGTGTTCAGATACTTCTATAATGTCAGCTTGTAAAAATATAATCGTAGCTGCTGACATACACTGCCCTTCAACTGAGCATATGATTGTAGCTGCTGTTTCTTGTAAAGCTCGAATGATTTGTAAAGTCGTTAATAGATTACCACCATTTGAATTGATGTGAATCTTAACAACATCGTTTTCGCTACAATTACGAATGGTATCTAACCAGTCGGTATAATCTTCAGGATCACCTATCTCATAAAGATAGAATGAGTGCATCATTGAACCTGCTCGTGAATAGAACGGAGGTCCTCCCCCTAGCACTTTACCTAAATCGATTTTTTGTTGATCGTTACTTCTCATGTTATACTGGTCTCCTAGACATCACAGTAGTTAAACCCTTTCTTTCCTGTAAGTATTTATCTTCTACACCACCGCGTTGATCGAGTATTTCCGGACCACCGAAGACATCAACTGCCCGTTCTTGTCGTACGTGTAATCGATTATCTGTTGTACTCCGTCCTTCGGAAGAAATGTTACTACTTGCTTCCTCAGTACTTCCTGATTCTTCGTTGGCATCGGCTCTTGGCTCCTCTGATACAACATTTCCGTTGCCGTTGCTCCCGTCGCTGCTATTTCCGTCATCAATATCCATCCTCATTATTTGATCTTCGTTGATCAATGGGTTAATTTTAAGTCTATCTCGCTTGAATGCACCTGTTGATACAATCAAAAGCATGATAGCTAGTGGATCAAAAACTACAACCAGTAATATGATAATCCAACGTACTGCCACATCAAAATAATCAGCTGCATTTTCTTTTCCATACACAAATTCAGCAATATACTTTAAGGGACCAATCTCAACCTCGAGGTCGAGCCTTTCCTGTCTAAGCGGCGTGACCTCGGCCTGGAGCTCTTCAATGCGAGTGTACGCAGCATCGATGCTCTCGTTAAGAAGACGCCTCTCTTCCGATTGATTTTGGCGAACCGCAATCGAACCTGAAGGGCCACGAATTCTGTCGTATTCAATAAGTACAGCGACTTGTTGGTCCAGTTGCGTGAGTACCGTTTCTGAATCCACAATGATAGATTGCTGGCGGCCAATCTGTCTTTCCAAGTTAGTGATTTGTAATTCATTGTTGCCTCCAACTTTCACAGACTGTTCTATGTGAGCCTTTGAAAGATAACCAAATATGCCCATACTGGTGATGAACATTAATATTAATATTGCTGTGGTAAAGTATGCACGTGTAAGTACATTAATCTTTTCCCACTCATAATGTAGCCAAGCTGCACTGACGAGTTTACCTATTTCAAGTACACCTGCCATAATCATTACTGATAATGCGGCACCACTAAAAATAGTCATAATGCCGACGATACTAAACCAAGCAGCGCATGCCGCTAAAAGAATTGCAGTAAATAAAGTTAGCCACTTCATTCTGAGTATCCTTTGTTTACCTCGCTATGTTTTTTCTCATCCTCTCTTACACTACGTAACATGTCTCGCAATAGTGCACCAGGGTTGAGACCGTAATAATCAATAGCAATTTGTGGGGCAGGTATATTTTCAACTTTACCCAAATCAATTAGATCAATATACTCACTATAACTACGTACCGCTTCTAACTCAAAGTAATAGATCATTCTATGAGCAGTCTTTGGAAAGAACACATACATAATGAAATAGAAATTCCAAAAGATTCCTTGTGCTGCTAATATTAAGAGACGCTCTAGTGTACTAGGTTTAGCGATCTCTATAAAGAACATCAAATGCATTCGCTCATTTTCAGCTTCCGCTAAGAGCTCACGAATTTGAGGTCCGTAACCTGTTTTCATTTGACGTAAGCTTTTCAAATGAATCCACATACCGGCTACCATACCAGGCACACCAGCAATTGTTTCAAGTACTACAGCACGATGACCATAGCGTTTCGCGAAGAATGTATCCGCAAAGAATCTAAAAAACTTAGTCATAGCATACGCTATATTATCTCTATTTAACATAGTTAAAGGCTTCCTTAAGAGCCTCGACCAACTCTTCCATCATACCATTGGTGTGAAGTGGTGTCGGTGTAATTCTAAGCCGCTCTGTACCCACAGCGACTGTTGGATAATTAATTGGCTGAATATAAATTCCATGTACATTTAGTAACCTATCTGATATTTCTTTACATCGCTTAGCATCACTTACCATTATCGGTAGTATGTGAGTGCAAGCAGATTCGTGTATAGCAAGCCCTGCTTCTTTTATCATTGCTGTAAGTGTTGCCGCTCGCTCTTGGTGTTTTTGTCTGGGTTCATCGTGGCTACGAAGATATCGTATTGATGCAATGTTACCGGCACATACGACAGGTGATGTAGACGTGGTAAAAATAAAGCCGGACGCGATTGATCGAATTGCATCAATAACAATACCATCACCAGCAATGTAACCACCGTGACCACCAAATGCTTTTCCAAGTGTTCCATTAATAATATCGACTCGCTTTTCTCCTATCTTTTCGCAGTATCCTCCACCGGTTTTTCCATAGAGTCCTACAGCATGAACTTCGTCGATATAAGTCATAGCACCGTACTCACCGGCAAGATCACATATTTCTTTTATAGGAGCAACATCTCCATCCATGCTGTAAACACTCTCAAACACAACACACGGAATCTTACCTTCAGATCGTGATTTTTGTAAAGCCGATCTAAGCTCATCCATATTGTTATGTTCAAATAATATTTTATCTGCACCAGAGTGTTTAACGCCCATAATGATACTGGCATGATTCATAGTATCACTTATGAAACAAATATTAGGAATGATTTTTGCTAAAGCGATGAGAGCCCATTCGTTTGCAACATAGGCTGAGGTGAAAAGTAAAGCAGACTCGCGATCATGTAATAGTGCTAATTCTTTTTCCAAGGTTACATGGTAATGTGATGTTCCACCAATGTTACGAGTACCACCACTACCAGAACCAGTTTTGTCAAGAGCTGTTTGCATAGCTGTGATTACATGGTGATTCTGTCCCATGCAAAGATAATCATTTGAACACCAGTTGACTATAGACCGTGGCGAGTACTTACCATACCACGTTGCTCGAGGAAACGCACCACGCTCTCTTACAATATCATTGAAGACTCGATACTTGCCTTCAGCTTTGAGTTGATCCACTACGTCTTGAAATTTCTGTTTATTAATCATCAACTTGTTCCCAAATGTTATCAGCGGTAAACCGAAAAGCGCCGATACACTCGAATCGATTCCAATTATCAATTATGCTCAGCATGTGTTCATTATTATCTCTATACAAGTAATATATATGCCCAACACGAGGAACAAAATTATACTTAGCATTATATACGAGTTGCGTTAACTCAGCCACCCTTTTCAGTTCTTCATATTCCCTATTGAGTTGTGCTAACTTTTCCTCGAAATATCGAGCTGCATTAGTACCTCGTTCTGAACGGAACAAGTCAGTGTCCGGCAGGGTGATAGCCGGCGCACTGACATTACTTCCATAAGGTAAAAGGCCTGGATTCTCAGGCAGCGTATGCGTCATCCCAGTTACCTGATAGACCTGCCACTTCATATTCTGTCACACGATTCTCAAAGAAGTTAGTGTGATCAGCTCCATTTAAAACCCACTCAAGCCAAGGTAGAGGATTCTCTTTGACTTTAAAGTTTGGTTTCATACCAAGTTGTAGCAGCCTCCTATCAGTAATGTAACGAATATATTCTTTTACTTCTGAAACTTCGAGCCCTTCGATTGTACCAAGCTCGTAAGCCAAATCAATGAACTTATCTTCGAGATTAACAATGTCACTAGACATCTCATAGATTTCTTTCTTGAAATCATTGTCAACAACTCGAGCATGCTCTTTACAAAAAGCTTTAAAGAGTTTTGAGTTACCTTCTACATGCATACTTTCATCTCGTATAGACCACTCAACAACCTTGCCCATACCCTTCATCTTGCCAAAACGCTGGAAGTTCAGGAGCATTACGAACGAAGCAAATAGTGCTACGCCCTCGTTGAACACTGATTTAGCTAGGGACAATCCAAGCCCTCTGAGAGTGTTTGTATCTGCTTTGCGCATGTACTCGATTTTGTCAGCCATTTCTGAATACTCGAGGAATGCATGATACTCGCTATCTGGAAGACCGAGTGTTTCATTGAGTAGAGCATAAGCTCGTTGATGGATACCTTCGCGAGCTGCAAATGATCCTAGCATGTTACGGATCTCGTTATTCTTAAACTTAGGAATAAACTGGTCATAATAGTTTTGACCAACAGCAACATCACTCTGAGTAAACAATCTCAATATGTTGATAATGTATTCTTTTTCGGTGGCAGTAATCTTACCACCTTTCCAGTCAGCGACATCTTCTGACAGGTCAAGTTCGTCTTCGATCCAATGAGCTTTTTCATGTCGAGTAGTAATCTCAACAGCCCAAGGATAATGGAATGGCTTATAGGTTTCAGAAAACTCTAATAGGCCACCGGCCTTCTTAACTAGTTTATCTGAAATCGCCATAAGATCATTATAAGTTCCAATGTGCTTATCATCAATAAAGATTTGAGGTACCGACCTGACTTCTTTTCCGTTTGACATCTTTTGATAAAATGCAAGTCGTTGCTCCTCATTATCAAGAAGTACCTGAGTAAAACCGAAGCCGTGTTGTGTAAACCACGCTTTAGCTTTTTCGCAAAACGGGCAATTGCTTTTTGTATAAATTAATACTTCCATTTTTTGTTTTGTCCTCTATAGAATCAACCTTGGCAGGCCACACATTCGTCTTGTTGTGGCTCGCTAGCGTTACTGAAGTTTATTGTGTTTGGGTTAATAATGTCGTCTAGTTTTTCACGCTCAACTTTCGATGATACATTTTCCGCCTTATTAGAGGTTTCTGTACGTAAATAATATAGTCCTTTGCAACCTTGTTTCCATGCCTGATAATGAACCTGGTGTAGATCTTTCTTAGTCGCACCGGCTGGGAAGAACACATTAAGTGACTGCCCTTGGCATAGATATTTTTGACGATCACCTGCTAGACGGATGAGTGATAACTGATCAAGTTCAATAGCAGTTTTAAACACTCTCTTGGTGTGTTCGTCAAGGAAGTCGAGATGCTGAACAGATCCACCGTTTGTAATGATCATGCTCCAGACCTCGTCTGTGTTTTTACCAATCTTCTCGAGCTCTTCTTCGAGATATGGATTTTTATTTAGGTGACTTCCCACTCGTGTACGAGAAGTAAATGCATTTGCTTTCCAAGGTTCAATACTTGGAGATGTTTGAACAATCATGGATGAGTTAGCGTTAGGTGCAATAGCAAGCATGTGAGCATTACGGCGACCAGTTCCTTCCATATCAGGAGCTTCACCTCGTCGCTTACCCATTTCAAGAGTAGCTTCAACAGCCTTTGCTTTAATGTAAGAAAAGATTGCGTTATTATGTGCAACAGCTTGTGGGCTATCAAAAGGAATACGATGCTTTTGGAAATAAGAATGCATGCCCATAGCACCTAGGCCTAATGAACGTTCTTGTTGAGCTGAGTAACGAGCTCGAGCAATCTCATCACCTGCATTATCAATAAAGAATTGAAGTACGTTATCAAGAAATACTGTTAAGTCTTTAACCATAGCAGTATCTTTCCACTCATCATACTTTTCGAGGTTTACAGATGATAAACAACAAACCGCAGTACGATCTTCGCTGGTCACAAGGTGAATCTCATTACATAGATTCGATCCTCGGATCTTCATACCTCTTTGCTTCTGAGCTTCAGGTAACGCAGCATTAGCTGTATCAATAAAGTTGAGGTAAGGCTCACCAGTACGATAACGAGTTTCAAGAATATGTTCCCATAGCCTACGGGCTGAAACTGTTTCACGTACATCAGCTGCGGCAGGGTCACGTAATTCCCAATCAGCATTCTGCTCAACTGCACGCATGAAGTTATCTGTGATGTTAACAGCGTGGTGAAGGTTGAGATTCTTGCGGTTAACGTCACCAGTAGGAATACGCATGTTTACGAACTCAGTAATATCAGGATGATCAACATCCATGTATGCCGCGTACGAACCCTTCCGCGTACGTCCTTGACGATATGCTACCATGTCAGCATCAACTGTATGTAGGAACGGCATAGGCCCAGGAGCCTTTTTAGATACTGCACGTACATCTGACCAATGTCCACCAACACCACCACCTTTTACAGACAACCAACGCAATTCTGCTGAGTGGTCGATTAGGCCATCTAATGTATCTGGAACGTAAGTAAGAAAGCAGCTAATGGGTAACGCCTTTACTGGTTCTCCTTTAATAGGAGCGTTCGAGAGAACAGGAGATGCATACATAAACCAACCTTTAGATACGTAATCGTAGATCCGCTGTGCCAGTCCTTTATTACCACTACAATAAGCAACTGCTGCTCTAGCAAATGCATGTTGAGGAGACTTTTCATCATCCCGGCAATAATAGTCTTTCAATAATTTAAATGATTGTTCTGATAACAGCTTATCTCTTTTAGTTTCGATTTCGATACCTAAGTGCTGCATTATTATTCTCCTTAAAATTAATTTTCGCTCACATAAGATTCCGCTAGTGGGAATACTTTTGCAATAACCTTTGCAACCTCTCTTGCGAGCTCCATGTGTTCTTTTTGCGTGCCATGCCCACTTCGTAATTGAATGAAGTGTATCCAAGAACGTATTGTTCCATTAGCATATAAACGCGAAACTGTGTTACCTTCAGGTAGGACCGCTCGAGCCTGTTCCTTTGCAATACCATTTTCGATAGCCCAACGGTAAGCCTGTTTTACCTGCATAATAACTTTCAGTTGTTCTTCTTCCCACCTTTCATGTAGATAATCAATGTCGGTTTCTACCGAGTTCTGTCTATTCTTAGGATCTTGCAAACGAGCTTCACGTGTAACAAAGTCCAAGTCTTCTGTTGGATCTGCGTATCGTTGGCTAAATTCTTGAAAACTAAAACTACGATGTCTTAAGAACTGTCTTGCTATATCTCTTGTTGTTTCAACTTCTAAACATGCACTCACCATTTCAAACGGCGACCAATGAGCATGCTTTGCTAAGTAACGCAACAGCTTCTCGCTCGTCGTCGAGTTGAATTGATTTGTGGGATTACTTACTCGTGCACAGAATGCAATTAGATCTTCCGCATCGGTAAGACCTTCATCTAATATTTCTTCTGCTGGTTGTGAGTAACTTACTAAACGCACTTTCATTATGTTTTTCTCCATTCCATAAATTTCAATTTTGCTTCCAGTCCTTTGTAAACATTATCTCGTATAACACCCTGAACATCGGTTAAACCATTCAGGTACATCTCGTTGATATCTTTACCGGGCACATTAGAGGGCCAGATTACGATCTTATAGCCTTGATCAATTACCTTAGCCATCCTTTTATGTATTTCCAGATTACGCGGTTCAGCGTCGAATACAAAGACTGCGTTGTCGGCTGCACGCCTCAGTGCTGTAGTACTACCTTCCGCACCGTTCATGGCCACTGAGTTTTTCACGAAGAAACTATCAATGGCACCTTCTACAACATAGTATTGACGATTGAAATCAACAGTATCCAATCCGAAGATCTTTGGGCGATCATCGAACATGATAGTGATGTACCGTATACCCTTAGGATCAAACCCACGAGCTGATACACCAAAAACCTTCTTATGTTCGTCTAAGAAGGGCATTACTAATCGAGGTTCGTCTTTATCTACCTTTTCGAATTTATTTGGGACGATACTGTTGATCCATCCTTTGAACTTTGGTGTGTAGTAAAGACGATAGTGGTGATTCGCTGGAATCTTCCTCTTTTCTATATAGGCTTTTACGGGATGATTCCATGCCAATTGTGAGACTTTTTTGATACTTTTTAAAGGATTTTTTTCGAACTTTGGAGCTGTGAACTTAGTCGTCTCGAGGATAGGTTTAGTATTAGCATCTGGCTTTTTAAGGAACTTATCTGCAACCCAGTCATTGTACATCATAGGATCTTGACTCTTAAGGAAGTAAGAGAAAGACATAGATGCACCGCAGTTGTGACAGTAGTATTGGAACTGACTATCACGTTCAAGTAACCAACCACGAGCTTTAGAGCGAGACTTTTTACTGTCACCACAGATAGGGCAACGAAAGTTAATCTTATATGGATTGGTGTTACGTATTTTAAAGTTATCTAGCCTACCAGCTAGCTGCTGAGCGTACTGTAGATCTACAAATTCTAACATAATATAAAGAAGCCACTATTGTTTAAGTTGGTAAGAGGATTATAACAGGTTTAGGCGCAAATGTCAACCAAAAAATGCAGATAAGTCAAATTCAGCAGCTATAGCAATCAAGAAAGCACCCATAGCGGCAACCCCTAGTATCCACCACTTTGTATTTTCAATTCCCCTCAAGCGGCTCTCCTGATCATCAGAGGCAGCCTTGAGCTCGTTCATACGCAGATCGAGATTACCGTTGAGCTTACTAAGAGCTTCCATGATTTCGTTATTTCGCGCCGCTCGGTTCTTAGCACTATCGTCGGATAATCGTTGGTGGTCATTCCTAGAAGCACTGCGGTATTCTTCAAGGCGCTGATGGAGTACTTTAGTGCGAGCGATGTCTTCTTGCTTATGCTCTTCGATATTATCTTTAATGACGTCGAGTTGACTGTCAAAGTGTTCAATGATTTGTTGCTGAACGGCGACGCCTTTTGCCATGTCTGACATTTCTGTCATAACGGTATCAACTTTATCGAAAAAGCGTTCGATTTGTTTTATGTCTTTCTTTATAAGAGCGACATCTGTCTTAAGATCAACTTGATCTGACATGAATACAATTCTCCAGTGGAACTTCTATTATATCACCGAATCATAATATTGTCAATGGTTATTTATTTGGAGGGACTACTTAGAATCAGCCTTTGGCTCATCTTTATCAGCCTTTTCTTCTTTAGGTTTCTTAGTAGTGACTTCACGGTAGTATACGATCACCTCTCCGAGTTCACGTATGTACCTACGAAGCTCTTGAACATTACCTGACATGAGTTCATAATCTTTGATTGTAGATGCAATGAAGAGGACATCTCCACCTGTTGCAATTTTAATATCATCAATAAACTTATCTAAGTAACTGTAGTCAGCCGGCTGATTAGGATTTTCTTTCTCTTCTTGAGAACAAACCTTAGGCCTGCGTGTTTTGGGAGTACCATCTTCTGTGAGTTCAGGCTCACCTGCCTCATTAAGTCTTGGTACTTGTTTACAAGGGTTTGCCACTGTTGCTTCTGACACGACATACCATTGTGGGGAGTCTAGCTTTAAAGGAGATGGCATTGTAGGTTGAATGATTTCAATCTCTACTGGCTTAGATACTATTTCAATAACCTTTTCAGGTTGGGTACCTACACCCCATCGACCAAGTACTGAACAGCCATTAATTAGGCTGATCGTCACCAATAGCAGCAATATTCTTGCTATCATTCTCTATCTCCTCAAAAATCTTTTTAGTCGCTTTATTAGTACGATTTGTAATCAACCCAGGCTTAGCTAATGCAAGCTTATCAAGATTATGACGAGCAAAGATCGACATGTAACGATCTTTCTCAGCATTGATCTCTCGGTTTTTAGACTGGAGGTTGGTTAGCGCTTTTGCTTGTTTCTCAAAGGATTCTCTAACAGCAGCCATTGCAGCTTTTTGTTCTTCAACCGCTCCTTCAAGTTGTACCACATTTCCTTTCAATACAGCGTTATTAGCTTCGAGTATTTGATTTTGTTGATAGAACCAACCTGCAGCTCCACCTAGCGCTAGTATAATTACAAAAAAGATCTGGTACATTATTCTTCCTCAACGCGATAATTTAAGCCGGCATTAGCTCTTACTTTAACACTCTTTTTGTCGGCTGTTATAAAATTAAGCTCTTTCCAATTTTGCTTCAGAATCTTAGGTACACCTTCGTATACTATATCATCTGAATTACCAAACTTAGAATCATAAGACACGGTAATTTTAAACGTAGGCTTAGTGGTTAACCACTTCCATAACCAAAGTAAACCTTTAAACGGGGATGCAAGTACTAATACAAGCCCCGTCCAAAGTTTACGAGCAAATGATGTAACCCACGGGTACAACGGTTTCATTGTAGATATTAACCGCCGCAGTTAGATGCGTATAGACCTTCTGCTTTAGCGCCAGTACAACCGTACTTCTCTTTAACTGCTTTCAGTACTTCAGCTTTAGAAGCACCTTTACCGTGCATAGCTTTCATTTCTTTGGCAACTTCTTCGTCGTCATCGCCATCTTCATCAGAATCGTCGTCATCAGAATCGTCTTCGTCTTCTTCGTCGTCGTCTTCTTTTACTTTAGCTTCCATCATATCGCGATACTTCTCTTCTAGAGCTGTACGGATACGTGCACTCATCTCCTCGTCAAAAGCTTCCTTGAGCTTCAGAGGATTGTTGTCGATCGCCTCAGCGATGATTTTTTCAATAGACATTTCTATTCTCCTTGGTGGAATTTATAACTAGTTTGTTATTTATATAGCTTCCAGTCTCGCCATCAGGCGCTCAGCGCGATTACCAACCTGGCGGAACCAAACAGAGTCTCGACCTTCTGGTGCAGCACCTGCCCAATCGCCCTCTATCAATTTAGTGTTAAAGTTTTTGAACTTAGTTAAGCGTGGACGTCCAAGATTGAAGAGCATGTTAACCAAGACTTCTTGTACTTCGTCAGGAAAATCTTCCCATGCGTCGCCGTATAAAACAACACACTCGCTAATGGCGATGTTGAGGTCTCGATCAAAGCATTCTCGTACTCGTTCTTCGTCGACAGGAGTTCCAACTGGTTCTCCGTGTTCACGATCTTCTTCAAGGACCAAGTGCCCGACTCCGAAGGTTGCATATCCAAGATGGTCTTCGTAGACTTCATATACTACACCTTCATCTATTTTAAGCTGTTCAAAAACTTTTTCTTTACTTTCAGGTTTCATTTCGTATCCTTGATCAGATCTTTAAATTGTTTCTTTTTGCGACGAGTCATTGCAAGCTTAGGCTGATGCTTTACACTTCGCCCAGGCTCACCTTGATCGCCAACACCTAATCCTGCAATAGCACCACTACCCACACTCATAGTTGGTTCTTCTTCTATTGCCTTTTCAAATAGAATCGAGTACTCTTCCTCGAATGCTTGTAAACGTAGTTCAAGTTCAGAATCATCAAGATCTGAACTTTCGCTAAGCATGCCTGCTTCTTCCATGCGAGCTTCTTCTTTGACTAACCACAATGCAGCTGCATATGTTCCTAGGCGAGTAGCGCCACCAGGAAGTTTAGCAAGTAGCTTCTTAATGTTGAGTATCAACTTATCAAATATACCAAATGCATCGCGCTGGACTTTCTTAGTGAAGTCTTTACGCTTGATAAGAATGTTACCTTTATCATCAATGATGTTTAACTTGTACGCCTCCCACTGATCAAAGGGCGTGACAAGCCTTCTGATGAATGAGTAAACTAAAAATAGGTCTACTACCATTTAAATTTCCTTTAGTCTAGTGACGATAGCTGTATCGGAATCAATACTATTTGCATTAATCATGATATCATCAAACGCTACAACTTGTGGCATAAAATTAAGATATTCCACAAATGGCTTTAAGTATTGGTGATACTCATGCAATCTCATAAACAACATATTAGTAGCTTGAGAGCCGAATACATTGTAAAGAACTATGAGATGGTTAAGAATAAGCCTTTCTTTTAAATCGTCATCTAAACGATATCGACTAAAAAGTTTTCGAAGATATTGAAAGCGTTTCATATCTTCTTCAAATTCTGCCATCTCAGTACACTGTGGATTATCATAGTGTTTTATTGCATATAGTACAAAAGTTGATTCCGTCAATTTCATAATGTAGTTAAGTTAACTAATCCTTAGCTATCAGCAACAACCGCATCGTCACCGGTGCCACTTACACCGTCATCGCCAGCAGCAACTGCAGTTACCTTCATAGGTACCAAACACTCTGCAAAGTGACGACCGTTTGCTGTGTGATATAACCACCAGCCTGGACCTGTAAGACCCTTAGCACGGTTACCAGCAATACCTGCTTCGGTCAAGTCGACGAATACAGCGTTATCCATATCGTGAGACTTGTTTGTATTAGCAGCAGCGGTTTCCAACCACTTAGGTGCATCACCCAGTACGTCAGTCTTTCCCCATAGTGCCATTTCTATTCTCCTTGGTTTTTATTATTATTTTTTAATAACAGAAATTATTTCAACTGTACAAACAATAAGTCAACAAGCTCATCTTTCTTTTTGCGCTTGTCAAGCTCAAGACCAACCTTCCGACCTTCTTCTTCGAGTTGAGCCTTGGTTAATTTTTTCAAAGAAGCTTTAGTTACCTTTGCTTCTTTCTTTGGTGCCGGTTTAGCTTTTGGCTTCTTTGCTTTAGGCTTAGGTTCCGGCGTAGGTTCTACCACTTCTACCACTTCACCTGGCTTGTCAGTCTTAAAAAGACCTAAAATCCAATCTAATAAAAACATAATTTACTCCTAGTATATATTATTCAGCTTCTTCTTTTTTCATCGCTTTTTTGATAGCTTTGCGACGATTGTGTAGATACTCATCGGAAGAATCAACGTCGCCATCATTATCAATGTCAGCGTCAGCCTTTCCTACCTTATCCATTTTCTTTTCTTCTAGTCTAGCTGCGATTGCTTCATTCAACTTAGACTCAATAATTTCTTTAAAGGACATGTCTGTCTCCTAGTATGCTTTAAACTATTTATTTATTGGAGTAATCCGAATCTTAAGATCGTTTACACCTTTAATTAATCTGTGGTACTCACCCTCTCTTATTGTAAACCCTACTCCTGGTGCTAATAAGAAAGGTAGACAGCCTTCTGGTTGAAATTGCCAACCATCTCCTTCAAGCACCTCGATCATACGATCTTCGTTATCCCTGTGCCACACATATTCACTATCATCTATTGTTACATCAAAGATACGAACATCATCGATATCCGTATAAGGCATATTATATTAAACCAGATAACATCTTAAGCGCATCAATCGCTTTTTGAGCATATATCTTGTTCTGTTCGAGTTGAAGGTCAGCTTCAACACCTCTCATTTCAAGTAAATCTTCCACGAGTTCTTCGTACTCGCCTAATGAAATATTACCACTATCAAATAATTCCTTAAGCTCACGAACAGCAATTTCCGTTTGAGCGTGCCATAGTGTTAATTCTTCAAGTTGCTTAGCATTTTCAATCAGTGCTTCTGACATTATTTTCTTCCTCCGAATACTTCAAGTGACTGTGTCGTCAGTTTATGTATGTTCGTTCTTTTAATTCTGCAATAAGCGTCGCTTGGATTTTCTCTGTCTACTAATTCAGTAGTTAAATCGTGCAGCTTCTTATATATCCCAGTAATGTTTTCGTTCAGTCGATGTTTACTGTAAGTATGCAAATAAAAGGCTCTATAGTTCATTTGACTTAGGATTGGCTTCATGCACCACAGCCCAGTTTCACCCATTGCTGATACTACATTAAGCTCTACTAGTTTACCATATTCGACGTTATCAAAATCACTTGGCATAAACTTACCAATAGAAGTACATCCTGATAGTACAAACAAGCATAAAGCTAAACTTAATAGATTCTTCATTTTGGATAAACCACCTTAACATTTAATTTTTTAGCGTAATACTCAGCATCTTTTTTTGCTTCGCTTTTGAGTCTATGATATAAGCCGGATGATTCCCATTTTAAACTCTGAGGAAGCACATGCCAAGCTTCATAACCATTTTTATCAACTGGAGTTACGTACCAACCTAAACCAGGATAACGTACAACTTCAATCTCATGTACTTTACTACTACCTTGAGGACCTGAAGTGGTTTTAATAACAATTTCATTAAACTCTTTAAACCCTTTCATTTTGATTTCCCCCTCATGGAACCTACTAAACCTTATCATTACCAGAAGTAGCTTCCGCCACCTTTGAGTCCAAGTCCCTTTGCGTATTTTGGGAGCCGACAGGCCCAGTAGCCTGGAGAGAGTTTATCAGTTTTAGTGTCGCAAGAGTGTCGCGCTGCAAAGCTTCTTGCCGCATCGCGATCATTGATTTTTGATGTGAGACCACCTTTCTCATCACCGAACTCAATCTTTTTGATATTCCCTGTCTTAGGGTTTCGAACGTAAACGACATATTTTTTCTTACCTGAGCTTCGTTTTGGTGAGTTTAATTCAGGATCTTTGTCTTCTTCTAACTCGATCATTGGTTGCTCGAGAGGTACTGTGACTCCCTCGTATATACCAAAGCTATCTTTAAAACTTATCATTAGTTTTCTCTTTTTGACTGTGCATCTTGATTGTCATGTCGACGCTTTAAAGCTTCTTTTGCTCTTTTATGCTGAGCATCCATTCTTTGTTTTTCTGATGCTTGACGAGCATTCAAAGCTGCATCTTCACAAAATGTATTAAAACTTTTCATCAGTGTTACTCAGCGTTGCAATCACAATGAGGACAATCTGGTGGACACTTACAATCTTCAGCCTTTACATCAGCACCGCAACATTTGTCCGAGCAATGTGTAGTGCTTTCGTTTAATTTAGTAATTGTCATACCTGAAGTGTCAACATTTTTTAATGCTGCTTTAATTTTTTTAACGTCAAGTTTACTTGCATCACCACGAGTACCTACAGATATTGTACCTACTCTTTTACCTGATTGTGGACTAGGAGATGTTGTATCTGTTACTAAACCACCTAATGGCTTAACAACCTTTTTTACTTCTGACCGGCAAACATCCCATTCTTGTTTTAATTCTTCAGCTTCAGTTCTCTTTAAACTGCCTGTAGGAAACGATTTTGTGTAATCAACCTTAATCTCAAGTACCTGAGTTAACTTGGCTTCTGCCATAAATTGTTTTAATGATTGCATTTATCCTCCGACCTCGTGTGACTTAATCCATTTCTTTGCTATGCGATTATTAATATTAGATTTGGCAAACTTAGCTGCCCACTTATATCCATCCATAATTCCTTTCTCAATATCAGCATCTTGAGAATTATCAATTACCTTAAAGCTAGAACCAAACATACTATTGAATGCGCCGATGTTCTTTTGTACTTCTTTCCATAATGCAGTGACTTGAGTAATTGGTAGTGATCTTGGTCTTGCATCATTACGAGCAATCGCAGTATCTAAATCTGTATTAACATAAATCATTCCAACGTCATAACCAAGCAATCTTAATTCTTTTATTTGACCTTTTATCTTTGCTACATTCTTACCTGTACCATCAATCACTAAACCGAGACGACCTGTTATATAGCCTTGCATTTTAAGATCAGTGACTTTCTTTGCCTTGTCTCTTATTTCCTGTCCTTGTGTTGAAAATAAAGTATCAGCATCCATTGCTAATTTAGCTTTGTTCATTGCTCGTTCAAACGCATCATCTGAATTCACAACTTTAAATCCGTGAGCAGCTAATGCTGTTCTACCAACAACAAAAGATTTACCTGATCCAGGCCCACCTGCTAAAAAGATAGCTTTAAATATCGCAGGATCGTTTGGTCCTTCGCATATAAATGTTTTAAAACTTTTCATCCAAACTCGTGTCCTGCAACACGCTTCATTTGTTTATTGAATTCTTCTTGAGAAGGCTTGTCCTTGTAAAGCTTAATGGTGAGATGAGATTTGTCTTTTCCTTTGATTCGCCAGTTGTAACCTTTTTCTTTGTGTTCCGGCTTCGTTGTCTTAACAACTCTACGGGAATAGCCCTTTTCCCAAGTTTCTGATCCTTCATTTACTTCCTCACTAGTATTTTCTTTAGGTACACAATTAGGTACTAATCGATTACCTTTCTTTTTCATACCAACCTGTTTGTGTGAAGACCAACAAGCTTTTTCTACAAAAGCCTCAAGATTTGGAATATTTATGCGGAGATGCTTTGGTAGATCTCCTTTGTCTACGAGCTTATTCAAAGTCAGAATCAATTGATTACCGTCTCGAGGATTCAATCCTGCCATAGATATTACTTTCTGAATACCACGACTACCTTGCCCAGGATTCTTACGACGCCAATCAAGATAGAATCTTACTATCTTTTTCATTTTAGGAGCGAGTACTAAACGACGAATAAGCTCTTGAGTAGTTACCTCGTCTAACGCTTCGTCAAGACGTACCTGCTCGATAAAATTACTGAATGATTCCATTTTGATTATCCGAAGTACTTCTGTAGTTTCATATAATCGGTGTCTCTTACAAATCCACGATCAAGCGGGATTGTATGTGCAGAACCTCTATACATGAACTCTAGTGATTGATCTGTCTTTTTAATTTTAGACCCGCCGTTCGAGCGTATTTCTTTTTCAACAGTAGAAACCGAAATAGCACCTTCTTTTAAAGCTTCTCCGTAAACTTTACGCTTGAGTCTTTGCTGACGTGTTTCACCATCTTTTTTGCGCTTATCTTCACGTTCTTTTTTGTTCTTAATATCTTTCAAGGTCATAGCTTCATCAACAGACTCTTTCTTAACCACCTTTGAATCATTTTTGTTAATGAAATCGGCTGATTTATTTTGAGCGCGGGTATCGACGCCTCTAGCATATCCATCTAAATATGCTTGAGCATGCTTTTTAGCAAGTTCAGCTGATTTCCAGCCAACTGATCCAAGGTACATTACTTTACCAGTTTTTTTGTTTTTAACTTCAGCTCGATGACCGCCAAATTTAGACTTTTCTGATCCTACAACATAGTCTGCTGAATCAACTTTTTCTTTTAAGTCTTCATTAACTCGGCGTAATACAGCATTTACCTGAGGATGCTTAGACAATCCTTTCTTTAACTTTTCAATTGCTTTGGTAGCGCCAGTCATGTTACCACCCATTTTAGCAGCAATACCAACAGCCTGTCGTATTTCCTTAGTGGTAAAAGCTTCTTCCAAAGACTCTTCATGTATACGATCAATTTTAGCAGACTTCATGAATGCAAGCTTAACATGTGCAGCAAGCTTAAATAGCTTCCAAGCCTTCTTCAAAGCTTCATCAGTATCTTTAGCTTGTACTGTATGGAAGGTACCACCATAAGTTATTTTGAACTTTGGTATTTTAAGAATCCTATTCAATCGATTAGGATCAATCTTAGGAGCGCGTTCTTCAAGCTTAGACTTGTTCTTCGCGCCAATGTCCGTGATACCCTGTCCAGGTGTGTCTTTTCTCAAAGTATCGGTGAGCTCTTTAGTTCCCCAGTCACCGGCACCGGATTTCTCTACGAGGTCTTTGAACTTAATAGTCATTGTTTTTATTTTCCCTTTACTTTAGCGGCTAGGTCAGCGTCTGCTTTACCCCAAGTACCAGATGATTTTGTTGCAAATGAATTAATACGTGCTAATCCCCACTGTGTAGGAGTGGTTCCTGGCCTATGACCAGTCCGCCATGCAGCTACACCGCGATCGAATACCTTTTTAAGAATACCATAAGAGATACCAGTCTTTTTGGCTTTATTCTTAATGGCTTCTTTTGGATTACTTTCAAAGATAAATTCGATAGACTCAGCCAAGTTGTTAAGATTCTCTTCAAGATCTGAGCCGTTTAGTTCGGTTACCATTTCATCAAGCTTTGGCTTACGAAACATTTTAAAGCGTTGATCAAGTTTAACGCTGCCATCTTGCTTGAGTAGCATATGTGGCTTTTTGAGATACGCTCGTTCTAAGTTACTGCTCTTTTCACCAAACATTTGCTGGAATTTAGTGGTATGATTTGAAGGCTTAGTCTTTGATCTTTTATCACCAGGAGCTGGCTTATATGCAGCAGGATTATCATCATCCATTTTTGCCTGCTTTGCAAACTGAGCTTTGCGCTTATCTGCAGTACTCTTTGCTAGACCAGAATGATATGACGCGCCTTCATCAACTCGCTGTACAACTGTATACTCGTTATAAGATTCAGGAGTAGATGCTGCTTCGTCCAAAGCATGTTTTACTTTAGCGTGTTTACTAATACCCTTACTAATCTTTTCAATTTCCTTGATAGCATAGTTCTGATTAGCACCTAATTGCTCGGCTAGGTCTATTGCGCGTTGAATATCAGTCTTACGAGATTCATTAAATGCTTCAAACTTTTGATTAACATCTTCGGTAATACGTGGTACAGTAACAACAGTTGCACTACGCTTAACTGGATTACTTGGATTAGATTTGGCGATACGACTAGCAATACGATCCTTTTCGTCTTGCTTTACTTTAGGTAGCATACGTCGCATTAGGATATTAAGTCGGGAATCTGGTATTTTTGCTACTCGATCATCAATACGTTGACGAGCACTATAAGGAAGATCATTGTAATCTCGTGACTTAGCAAACCTTTGCTTCAAAGCACGGATGACTTGACGTCGAGCTCGCTTTTGTAAAGTATCAATGGTTGCTTTACGCTTCATTGCTCGACGTCGACCCATTTTAATTTTACTGCGTAAACGACGCATGATCATTTTACGCTTGAGTCGTTGTTGTCGAGTTAATGCTTCATAGATTGATTCAACATGAACAGGCTTACCATTAATGTGTACAATAGGCCTGCCTTCTTTATTAACATTACCGTCCCATACACCTTGCTTATGAGCCTGGCGAGCTTTCTTAACCAATGGATGGTTTTGGTTTTCATTTACTGGAACTAACTCTTCCGGTTTATGATCCATTGTTTTTCTACCAACACCAACCTTAACGTGATCCTTACCCACACTTAACACTGTAGCAATTTTGCCATCATGCTTCATTTTAACTTTACTTCCCTCAGGAAATTTCTTAGCTAGTTGAGCAATTTGTTTGCGAAGGTTCTCATCTAAACTTTCAGTTGTTATTTCTTCGTTAACGTTCATACCAGTTCTCACTGAATTATATACTGCTTTACCTTGGCTACGCAGTTTAGTAGGTAATCCCTTTTTAAATGACTCCATGTCACCATCTTTAGCTAATGCCCTCATCTTAGAGGCTGACATCCCTGAAACATCATCAGCATCTGGATCGCGTTCCCCCGCAGAAACCACCTTTATAGAATTATAGGTGTAATCCTTACCATTATACTTATTTAATAAAGTATTGAACTCCTCAACACGGTCACTGCCAGCAACCACAATAAGGTTTTTAAATTTGTCTTGTAATTCTTTAGCTACATCAATAATAGTACGAGCTGTTGATTTTTGAATAAGTTTAGTACCAAACGCTGTTTTGGCAAACTTGACTTTTTTCTCATATGAAAGAGGATTTTTCTTAGCGTCTTGAGAATGAGAAAGGAATATAAGAGGTGTTGCATTATTCTTTACACCTGTACGAATTACTGCATTTGCAAGTTTTTCGTGGCCAACTGTAATTGGATTCATTCGACCAAAACTAATAACCGCTGTTTCTTTAGTGGCAGCTTCATCGAGAGAAGGCTTTACATCAACGTACTTAGATGGATTACTAATACGTTCGCCTTTACCTTTCGACTTTTTGGCTTTCTTTTTTGAATCATCGGCGCCGCCATCTACTACCTGTTCAGCGTCGTTTCCAATAAATTCTCTTATTGATTTTTGGCCCATAATAGATTTCAGCCTTTTACTTGTTTGGTTTTAAAATGATAGATCTACACTGTTATTTATAATTTTTTGCAAACGAAGAAATAAATTTGTAGTTCATAACCGAACTATTGCCACCAGCCCAAATAGTACTATCTCGTAACCATCCCATAGCCGGTGTTGGGCTAGCAATTTTAAGTGGTACTTGAGTTTGTCTTTGTCCTCGTATAAAGTAAGCATTATCAACGCATCCCATTACACCGCGTCTTGCGATTTCAAGACATAAGAATTGTGCGGTTTTACGAGTCATCGCGTAGGCGTGAGCGCCCTCGTGCCCGTCTATATCAATAAGTTCTGTGGGTGGTCCTGCTGCTTCGTGGTCATAACGACCTGGCTCTTTAAGTTTATAGCCTAGGGTTACAATGTATCCATCAGGTATTTCAATACTGGGATAGTGAAGCATGATAGCGTCATGTTCTAGTAGAATACCAACGTCATCATCTCCTTCAGCAATACGTTTCCATATTGCTCCGTGGCCGGCAGAACAGGCATTTGCTTTATGTTGAGGAGCAGGTTTGGGTATGTATCTTACCGGCTCTTGATATTGAGTACGGAGACCTGTTAACGTCCAAGCCATTTTGCCTGTCATGTTTTGGTATCCGTGGTGGTACTCCCAATCTAAACCAACTCGATCACAAGACTCGGAGCATACCTTTGCGCAGTCATTTGAAACTGGATCGTTGATCTTAAGGATATAAGCTTTAGCTGTTTGAGCCATTGGTAAGTCTCTCATACATCTCAAAGTCTTCTTTAAAGTGTCTACGCAAATCAGCCATAGCTGCTTCATCGAATCCTATTTCATTTTTACGAGATTTACGAATACCTGACTTATGCTGTGGTAGGGGATAAGTAACTTCGATTTTACGATCATACAAAAATTGAAATAGTTCTTCTTCGAGATTTTCATATAACCAATAACGACCAACAGGCTGATCATCTATTTTACATAGACTTGTTTGCCGGATGGCTGAGTTTGCTTCATTTTTAAATACGCCGTTACGTGTCCAAGACTTATATTCTTCAAGGCTAGCAGAAGTTGATGGTGACTTAAACTTTTTAAAGAAGTAATACAGGCTTTTTTGACGATCAACTGGATTACGTAACAGAGCAAATACATCATACTCGCGAGCTTGCTCTCTTGTTAATACACCTTCGTCAATTAATTGGTTCAATGTAAAATGGTAAAAAGCATAAGGTCGATACTTACTCACAACATCTTCATTCAATGTACCGGGTAGTTTACTATCTTCGACTTCTGTATAGATCGCGTTTGGATCGTCTACATTACGGATAAAGAAATCTGATAGGCTACTGCTAGCAGTCTTAGGGGTGCGCAAGAATATAAATTTATATTTGTGAGACAAATACATTATAAAACTCCATCTGAATATTGTTCACAGAATGCATGCATTCCAGTTGATCCCCATTTATGGTCAGCATATATTTTATCCGGTCCATTATATCGCTGTGCACCGGCGACATAGAACTGAGGAATAAAATAATGCGAAGGGAATATAGTTAGTTTTTCTCGCCATGCTGGAACGTGACGAGCTAAAAATTCATTGCCGGTTGACTTATATGGCTGTGGATCTAGTTGCTGAGGCCTAAGCTTGTGTAATTCGTCTAGCACCATTCTTATAAAGGGATTGCCAGGATTACAACCAAAGATTGGCTGAACAAAGTTTTTTCTACCTTTTTCATTCTCGAAACAGGTGTAGCAATGGTCTTCAGGACTTTGTAATAGATCTTCAACATTATTTAAGCACACCATATCGGCTTCTGCTATGAACCCACCATTCTCATATAGTAATTCATAACGAATTAAATCTGATACACCAGGCCAAAGCTTAGCGTTATAGTAGGCCTCAATAAGAGATTGATTATACCATCGACGATTCTTAAGCATACTATCAGAGAAAATACTATACTCCCAATCGGGATGCTTATCTCTCCACGTGTACATCCATTTCAACGGAGCCGGCTTTGGCCCAATCCAAATGTGACTCATTTTCTTTTCAATACTTACTTCCATTATTTTGCCCTAAACGGTGGATCAAGCTCGCCTTCAATCCATGTATTAAATGCACAACAAAAACGCTTTACATCAGTTTGAGATTGATTCACTCCATGCAATGTCTTTGATGGAAACAATAATACCATTCCATCAATTGGCTCTACCTCAATAATTCGAGCGTTAGTATCATTATGCGAAAATTCAAAATCCAGTATATCACTAAAAAGATTCTTTTCACGAAAGAAGCATATATTGCCACAGTCCTTATAGGTCTGCAAATATAGTACTCCTGATATAATACTATTCGGATGCCAATGCATGTCAGATTTATCATCTCGACCGTGCTTCATTACCCAGCTATCAGTGATCTTAAGCTTATGTCTTCGAGCCATGCCTAAACTATTATGAGCATAGTCCTCAATACGAGATTGAACTTCGTCTTTGAGAAACGCTAATTCATTATCTAATATTTTGTAATTAGATGAATGCCAACGATCTTTAGTATCAATACGCTTAAAATCAATATCCGACAAGATAGGATTCAAAACATTTTTGTCGATTTGAATCCTATCTTTATATATCGGTGTTGAAAAGGCTGGGTGTATCTTATTCACTATTGTTGCAACAGATCTGCTATTCTTTCTGCTAACCTTGAGAACCACGCTTCATCATGGCCTCTCGTTGTTTCAGCAGCCGTACCAATACGAATACCACTTGTTTCCATAAAGGAACGAGGATCGTTTGGTACTCCGTTTTTGTTTACGGTAATACCATTTTCTTCTAATAAGTCTGCAAACTGCCTGCCGCTGTATTTACTTTCACTCAAATCCATTAAGATAATATGTGAGTCAGTACCACTTGTTTGTACAGGTATGCCACGTTCTTCAAACACTGTGCACATAGCCTGAGCATTCTTAATCACGTTTTCAGCATAATCAAAAAACTCTTTGCTATCTGCCTCGAGAAATGCTTGGGCTTTAGCCGCAATAATATTCATCAATGGTCCACCTTGAGTGCCTGGGAAGATGGCTGAGTTAATCTTCTTAGTGTACTTCTCTTCGTTCCACATGATGATTCCACCACGAGGTCCACGTAGAGTTTTATGAGTTGTAGAAGTAACTACATCAGCATAGGGTACAGGATTATCGTAAGCACCACCAGCAACAAGCCCAGCATAGTGAGCCATGTCAACCATTAGCATTGCATCTACCGAGTCAGCAATCTCACGGAACTTTTTCCATCGAAGTTGACGTGGGTACGCGGACGCTCCCGCGATGATAATCTTAGGTCGATGCTCTTTTGCCAGCCTTTCGACTTCTTTCATGCTAATCCAACCACAGGATTCATCAACACCATAACTAACACAGTTATAGAGTTTGCCTGAGATATTTACAGGTGCTCCGTGGGATAGATGACCGCCACTAGCAAGATCCATACCAAGGATTGTATCGCCGGGCTTAAGGAAGGCTTGAAATACCGCGGTGTTTGCGTTTGCGCCCGAGTGAGGCTGGACATTTGCGTATCCGCACTCGAACAAATCTTTGAGCTTTTGTATTGCAAGCAATTCGATTTCGTCCATGTGGTCACAACCATTATAGTAACGCTTGCCGGGATAACCTTCTGCATACTTATTAGTAAACTCAGAGCCGCATAATTTCATTACGGCATCTGAAGCAAAGTTTTCCGAAGCGATCAGCTCGATCGTTGTTTGTTGTCTTTTCAGTTCTTTTTGATAAATTTTATCTATTTCAATGTGCATGTTTTCTCACTATACGATTAAAGAAAGATCCATTCGATCTAATATATGATCATAGGCTGCCGATGCGTTATCTGGCCCTTCTATTTGTTTATAAGGAATGCCAAGAGTTTGGAATTGTTTTAATATGTCTAAGTCAATAGCTACACTTTGTACTTCGTCTTGTGCACG
>ENA-UZWU01011269-UZWU01011269.1-metagenome-genome-assembly--contig:-Day-4--1m-contig-11269_pt1 | contig 33278 bp, 42 predicted proteins | sample MGYA00260345_ERZ794905 | MGnify/ENA metagenome assembly ERZ794905
AATTATTAAATCCTTGTATACAAGTATTTATTACTTTATACTTTACCGACATTTTTTCCTTTTGATATATTTGTAATAGTTTTATCTGTTTCTTCTTGTTGTTGTTCATAGTTTTGTCATATATCATCATTTTCGGCATAGAAGGACACATTTTGAACTGTATAAATAAAACCAGGAAAATAGAAAAATGCGGTGTATATAAAAGACAATACTATTTTTGTCATATCTGGATAATTTTTTTGATGTTGATCTATCCACATACTAATAGGTGGAAATATAACTGCAAACAAAATTTTAAAGAGTGTACCATATGATGGCAAACAAAAAGTGTCACTTGAATCTAATGTTTTACCAAACCAAAAATTATGAAGTGTACTCGGCATATTATATTAGTTTACAAGAAATTTAAATTAAACTGTTTTAAATTTATGTATTTTTTTTAAGTTTTTTTTGTTCATACAATGAGTAAAATAATCCAGGGAAATAAAATATACCTGTTAAAATTAAAGATATTATTATTTTTTTCATATTTACTTGGTTGATTTCCTTTTGTTTCATGTATAATCCCAATGGCGGCATAAACACGGATACAATTGTATTTAGGATTCCTTTTGGAATACACACATCATCTTTTATTAGTTGGCCGTAAAAGAACATATTATATAATTCCATGGGATTAATTGTCCATTTAGGAAAAGCGGCACTTATTATATATGTAAGTGGATTAACTGGTCCTAATATACTGGCAACTGGAACATTTGTATTTTCAACAGTTGGTTTTGGTGTACTATTTATAATAGACCAAGCATAAAAAACACCTGGAAAATAGAAAAACATTGTTAAAATACAAGTAATTAAAATTTTAGGAAAGGCTGATGCTCCTAAATGAATAAAAACGCCATAGGGTGGAAACAACACCGCCAAAAATTTGGCTATTGAGGTTGGTGGAATTCTAAATGTTTTATCGCTACATTTTGTTCTAAATAATTTAAAAAATTGAAATATGTAAGTAAAACACACCGATATAACTATAAATATAACTTTCCATAATAGTATCATTGCCTGAATGAGACCTTGGATCATAACGGCAATATATTCCATTAATAATATAATTAAATCCGCAATTGGTCCTCTTCCTTGTAATTCTTTTGCTTTTTCTGCCTTGGGTAAAAAAACTGTTTCATTGCTGATTGCTTTCCATTTTGGATCTTGCATTTCTTCTGGAAGGTCGCTCTCATTAATGCCACCAAAATCTCTATTAGGATTAGAAACATCAGGTGGGTTATCATAAATAATACATTTTTTGGTTAATGGATATACTGGATCATATCCTTCATCTTCTTTATTTGGTATGACACATCTATAGGAATCGCAATCTTGACTACTCGTACATTCTTTACCAAATTTTTTTTTTTGATTCACACACATTCTACTTTTACTACTAGCACCATCTTCAACAGTATATTTATCTTCACAAATCCCTGAAGGACAATCATGATCTATAACACACGGTTTATCACTGAATAAATTTTGTTTTTTATTATCAATCACAACAACATTAGTTTCCATATTAAGCGCCTTATAAGAAGTATTTACACATTTTCGACTATCTGGTTTTTTTTTATTATTTTTAAAATAGGTCATTTCACATATTTTAGAAGGACAATCTGAATCCTTCTTACAATGTTTGCCATATTTACTCATCTTTAAATATGTAAAATATTATTATTTACAATAATATTTTCCAATAGTTCCAATAAATAAAAACTAAAAAGTAAATTTGTTATAAAACATATAAACTGGCATAAATTAATCCAGGCAAATAATAAAAATAAGTTAGAACAGCAGTAATGACTATTGTAAAAAAGCCCTTTAATCCTTTTTTAATAAAGATTGCCAATGGAGGACATAATATTAAGATTAAAAGTTCTAAAAGACTTGGACTTAGACATTCTTCTTTTGCTCTTTTTTGTGTTTCTGGGTCATTTTTCATATGAGGTTGTATCATGCTAATAGTTTTACCCATTAGAGTATCTATTACAGCTTTAATAATCATCTTAAATCCAGTAACAAAAGCATATATGACATCTTTAATTAATTTTCCAGGATCTAAAATATAGAAAAAAAGTTGTATAAATGCTGGAATAATTTTCATGGCAAAATTTACGATTAGTTCTTGTAATTGTAATAATGCTTCCATAAGATGAATGATAGGTTCTATAATTGGCTTTAATGGAAATAATACAGTATCTAATATCCCTTTTAAAATTTTATTTACAATTTTCATAAAACCACCCATTTACTTAAATATTAATAACATTATTATTTAGACTGAAAAAGTAAATTTTATAAAACATATAGACTGGCATATACTAATCCAGGTAAATAATAAAAATAGGTTAGAACAGCAGTAATCACTATTGTGAAAAACCCCTTTAATCCTTTTTTAATAAAAATAGCCAATGGAGGGCAAAGTATTAATATTAATAGTTCTAATAGACTTGGACTTATACATTCTTCCTTTTCTCTCTTGGTATTACTTGGGTCATCATTTTTTATATGTGGGTTAATAAGACCGATAGATTTACCCATCAAAATATCTATTATCGATTTAAGTATCATTTTAAAACCCGTTGTGAATCCATAAATGGCATCACTAATTACTTTTCCAGGTGTTGTAATAAAATAAATGAAGTACATCACTATTTTTGGAGCCATCAGGAGTAGTTTTTCAATAATTAATATTAAATTTTTGGCGAAGTTGATTAAACTGAGAAAACCACCAACTATTTCATTCCATCCCATATTTATATAATTATAATATTAATATTTATTATTTTATTGATTATTTTATGAGTTTATAAAACATATAAACTGGCATACACTAATCCTGGTAAATAATAGAAATAGGTTAGAACAGCGGTAATGACTATCGTAAAAAAACCTTTTAATCCCTTTTTAATAAAAATAGCCAATGGTGGACATAATAATAAAATTAACAGTTCTAATAAACTTGGACTAACACAGTCTTCTTCTGCTTTTGGGTTTTTATTACTTGAATCATCTTTAACATGTGGTTTAATAAGACCTATAGTTTTACCCATCAAAATATCAACAATCGCTTTAAGTATCATTTTAATACCAGTGGTGAATCCATAAATGGCATCACTTATTATTTTTCCTGGATCAGTTATATAGTTAAACATATAAAAGAATTTAGGTAACATTTTTAGTAGTTCTATAAATAGATTGATAAGAACTAATACTGTTTTGAATATAGAAATTAGGGGTTTAAAAATAGCTTCTAATGGCGACAATACCATATTAAGAAATCCCATCTTATATGTTTATTAGAAATTAAAAAATATATGATTAACAAATTTCGGAAAAATTAATTTTTTTTGTTTCCGATACATAAATAGTATGTTCGAATTGAGCTGTAAAACAATTCGGTTCTGGATCTATTAATGCTGGATAACTTGTGATTATTTGGTTATTAAATAGGTCATTTAAGAATGTACCATAATGTTTAAAATCGGATTGATGAAAATCTAAAAAGCGTTGGGTAAATGGTAATGTTTTAAATTTATTTTCAATGATAGAAAGTAACTTTTTACTTTTTTGATATTGTAAATGATTAATGTGATGTTGATAATGTTCTGTTAACATAAAATGGGAAGATTTATTATCTAATACAGTTGTTCCAGAACCTGTGGTAGTAAAAATCTCAATTGCCAATATATCATCTTCCTCTACTTTAGTTGTCTCTAAATTTTTGACTGGATATATAAATTTACCCGCATGAATATGCCAAGGTTTTATAGAATGTCCACATAAATTATCGATAGGTTTAATGGGAATTGTTTTTCCATCTAATTCTATTTCATAGGAACTAATTATTTCTTCAGACATTTCTCCTATTTCACTAATAGTTGTACCTACACCAATATTTTTAATAATAGTATCAACAGCTTCTTTAGAGGCATTTAATAGAGGGTCATATTTAGGAGTGTTCGTCCAAGTATAGGCGCTATCAACAATACACCCATCATGATGTACTCCAAAATCTATTTTAAGAACATCATCTGTAGTTACCATTGTTTTATCTGTTTGTTTAATGGGTGTCCAATGGGCTGCGATATTATTTAATGATACACCAGTTGGAAAGGCAATGCCATTATTTATTTGATTTGGTTCCGAAAGTGTTCTAATTTTATTTTCTATAAATTTACAAATATTTATTAATTCCATATCCGGTTTAATAAAATCATCTAATTCCTTTCGAATTTGTTTATGAATAGAGGCTGCTTTGTGTGTATTACTAATAATTGTATCCATAAATTATTAGTTTAATATTCATTTTTACATAAAATTATACTTAAATAATAAAATTTAATTTTTTAACTTAAACTTTTTAATTAAAATGTTAATAATAAAAAATTTAATTATAGTAATGGCAAACATACAACTAAATGCAAATTTAGGAGCGAGTAGTATACATTATATTTTATCTCCAAATGAAGTTATGACTAATTTAAAAAATAATCCAAGTATTTCCCATTTTAAAAAGATATTCAAAAAACATACCAATTTTGCCATCGAAAGACATCCTCATTCATTTCATACCGATCATCATAATGATAAATTTAATTCAGAATTTGTAACAAATATACATAAATATGGGGATTTACTACATAAATTATATTTAGAAATAGATATTGAGTGTAAATTAAAGAGCGGTTCAAATCCAACCTATACAGTGAATCACTTTATTAATTCTTTAATAAAAACATCTAAAATTAAAATAGGAGATGAAACAATTGAAGAAAATATTTCTCAATGGACCCAAATAAAATCAGAATTAATGAATAAAACACATTTTAAACAAGTGAGATCTTCTACTAAAGGTGGTGGTCATTTAGTAGATTTAAATTTCACATCAGATATAAATAGAACCGAATATGATACACATGATATAGACCAATCGAGTCTTCCATTAATTGTAGGTGGTAATTTTAATGATGTTGATATAGATGCGACAAGCTCAATTAAAAAAAGATTTATTTATGAATTTGATTTTTGGTTTTCAAGAAACATAGGTCAAGCAGTTCCATTAGGGAAATTTAATAATGACGATTTAAAATTAATTTTTCATACTGAAACTAAAGCCAAATTAATTGGTGATGATGCCAATATTGAACTATTAAATATAGATAGATTACGTCTTTATTCCGAACAAATACATTTAGGCAAAGAGGAAAAAATATTTTTTAACTCAGGTAATACAATAGACTATGTGATTGACAAAATGAATTATCAAACATTTACTACCCCTTCTAAAGATACTGATACTACATTAAATACTTTACAAATAACATTGCCATTTAAACATCCAGTTAAATGTTTAATATGGGCATTACAAAATGAAGGTACACCCAAATCAAATAAAGGTCAAGGTCCTTGTTATTTTGCTTCTATGACTAATACATCTTTATATGGTGCTGATGGAACTAAAGGTGATATGGAAATTCGTTTTAACGGACAAAAATTAACACAATCGCCTTTATCTATGGTTTTTTATACTAGAAAATTTCCTAAAGAATTTTGTAATAATGTTCCTACATTAGATAGAATTGGGATTTATTCGTTTGCTTTAAATCCATTAGAATTAGATGTATCTGGTTATTGTCATTTTGGTAGAATAAGTGAAAAAACACTTCATATGACTTTGGCAAATAATGATGCCACTTTAATCGAAAAAAAACAATTATATGTTTTTGTAATAGTATATAATATTTTAAGATTTCAAGATGGACATGCTGGATTAGTATATCATAATTAAGATCCACACGCTTCACAATCTGGATTATCGCGTGAACAAGCTAATGGTTCCACTTTTTTTTCAGGTTCGATGGTGAATTTCTGTGCTTGTGCGACTGGTTTAGTGCGGAGATAGTATTGACCTGTTTTTAATCCTTTACTCCAAGAATAAAAATGCATACTTGTCATTTTATTAAATTCGGGTTCTGCCATAAACAAATTTAAACTTTGAGATTGGCATATATATTTTCCTCTATCAGCAGCCATATCAATTAATGCTTTGTTACCTATTTCCCATACATTTTTATAAATCTGTTTGATATTATCTGGTATTTCATCAATATTCTGGACACTACCATTATTCGCAATAATTTTATTTTTAATCTCTGGAGTCCATATTTTTAAATCTATTAAATCTGCAATCAAATACTTATTTATCACTATGAATTCACCCGCTAAAACTCTTCGTAAATAAATAGCTGAATTAAAAGGTTCTATACATTCATTATTACCTAGAATTTGAGAAGTAGACGCAGTAGGCATTGGAGCAACCAATAAACTATTACGCAATCCCCATTTTTGAACGTCTTTTTTCAATTTATTCCATTTTGGTGTCATTTCTTCGCTAGGCGTTGCCCCCCATAAATCAAATTGAAATAATCCTTGACTTGCTGGAGACCCTTCAAAACTAGAATATGATCCAATATATTTTGTTCTATTTATTTCTTCATCGGTATATCTAAATTTAGTTTTTAATTCTTTTAAACGTTTGTTTTCTTCTTCTGTTAATTTATGTTTTAATAAATTAGTTTCTTCTAAATTAGTTTCTTCTAAATTAGTTTTTAATGTTTTTAGTTCATTTAATCCAATATCTCTCTTTTTAGACATTTCCATAGAGGTTTCCATTGCTGAATAGTAAATCATTTCAAATATTTTTTCATTAATATCTCGAGCTTCAGGACTATCAAATGGTATTTTTAGCATGGCAAATACATCTGCCAAACCTTGTACGCCAATACCAATCGGACGATGTCTTTTATTAGATAATTCGGTTTCAGGTAGAGGATAGTAATTAATATCTATAATTTTATTAAGATTTTTAGTGATGACTTTAACGACTTTATATAATTTGTCATAATCGAATTGTTGTTTTTCAATGTCTACATATTTGGATAATCCAATAGATGCCAAATTACATACAGCAAATTCTGTAGGCGAAGAGTATTCTATAATTTCAGTACATAAATTACTTGATTTAATAGTTCCCAGATTTTTCTGATTTGATTTTTGATTAGCAGCATCTTTGTAACAAATATAGGGGGTTCCTGTTTCTATTTGTGATTCAACAATGGCATACCATAATTCAGCTGCTTCGATTGTTTTGCGACCTTTTCCTTCCTCTTCATATTTTGTATATAATGTTTCGAATTCTTCTCCATAACAATCCGATAATCCAGGACATTCATCTGGACACATTAAAGTCCAAGTTCCACGTTCTTTGACTCTTTTCATAAATAAATCTGGGATCCAAAGAGAATAAAATAAATCCCGGGCTCTTTCTTCTTCTATACCATGATTTTTTTTTAATGCCAAAATTTGAAAAACATCGGCGTGCCAAGGCTCTATATAAATGGCAATAGACCCGTTTCGCTTTCCACCACCTTGGTCTACATATCTGGCAGTATTATTAAATACTCTTAACATAGGGATTGTACCATTACTAGTTCCATTTGTTCCTCGAATATGACTATTGGATGCTCTAATTTGATGAATATGTATACCTATACCACCCGCCCATTTAGAAATTAAGGCGCAATCTTTAATAGAACTAAATATACCATCAATACTATCGTCTCTCATAGATAAGAGAAAACAAGAGGATAATTGAGGGCGATTAGTTCCACTATTAAATAAAGTGGGAGTGGCATGAATAAACCATTTTTCCGACATTAAGTCGTATGTTTTGAGAGCTTCTTTAAGATCATCTTGGTGGATTCCAATAGAAACACGCATAAACATATGTTGGGGACGTTCAATAATTTTTCCTTTAATTTTCATTAAATAACTTTTGGAAAGTGTTTTTATTCCAAAAAAATCAATTAAATTATCTCTTTTATATTTGATATATGAATTGAGTTTCGTTTTATTTTTATCAACAATATCAAAAACGTCTCTTGAAATTAAAGGTCCCGATTCATTTTCAAAAAGCATTCTAATCGTTTCTGAAAATGAAGGAGACGTATTTTTATGGAGATTAGAAATTTCTATACGAGATGCCAGTTCAACATAATCTGGATGTTCGGTTGCGTGTGAAGCACACAATTGAGCTGAAAGTTCATCTATTTTGTCTGTAGGTATTTTATTATATAATTGAGTACAAATTTGTTGTGTTATTTTTGTTGGATTCACGTTTAAATCTTTAGATAATACCTTTATACGAGTTAAAACTTTCTCAAACGACATTTCTTCTACTTCACCATCTCTTTTTACAACATAGTCAACCTCCATCGTATTTATATCTGACTTCCCCATTTTTTTAAGATATATTTTAGAAACATTTTATTTTTGATATTTAAATATACTAAAAATTAGTTAGAAATAGTTTAAATTAGTTAAAAATAGTTAGAAATTTTAATAAATATTTGTATTCATGAATGAAATTAAAATTGATTTTTTATTATTAAAGACATGATTATTAATCTATAAAAAGAAAATGGATAAAATCATTTATTTTGACTTTGAAGCAACCGGATTGAATCCCTATCATATAAAAATTATTGAATATGCGTTTGTTAAAGAAGATAAAACATTCATTTCGTCCTTAATTAATCCAGGAGAACAACTAGAAAAAAAGATTACTGAAATTACGACCATTACAAATGATATGTTGAAAGATGCTCCAACACTACAACAAAAAACAAATGAAATTTGGGAGTATATTTACAACACAAGTCAAAAATGTGGGGATAAAATCTATATGATAGCCCATAATGTAGATGGATACGACAGATTTTTGTTGAAAAGAATCTTTGCCAATGACTATTTAAAATTGGAATATTTAAAAGACCATGTTGTATTTATAGATTCGCTACATTTGGCAAAATTGGTATTGCCAACTATGCGGTCATTTAGTATGGCAACATTATGTAAAATATTTCATATTGATTCCGGAAATCATAGAGCTTATGGTGATACCATTGCTCTACAAAAAGTATATAAAATATTAATTAAAAAACTAGGTCAAAAATATGGAAAATCAGATACGTATTTTCTAGAAAATCCAGATAAAGTATATGATGTATTATATTAAATTCAAACTATATTATATGTTAAGTTTAGAGGAAGAAATTGCCTTAATAAGTACTATTCCATTAGAATTAATATTAAGAATTTTTTATTATTTTGGTGGTTTAGTATCTAAAAATGCACTCATCATAAAAAGAGAATTAAAAAGAAATTTAATAAAAGATATTTATTTACCATCATTATCATTTGATGAAATTATATATGATAAACCGTATACAATCATTATTAGTAGAGAACATTATGATTTTTTTGATCCCCACATTCAAAATCTAGTAATAACAAAAAAAGTATTTATCTACCATATTTATATAAAATCATCAACCAAAATATATGGTAATAGTAAGTATAAAATGGAATTGTATTAACTGCTATCTGGTAAAAAGGTCAGTTCTTTTTTAATATATTTTTTAGGATTTGTTTCATGAGTATTTTGTTTCGGTAGTTTTTTTTTGATTAATGTTTCAAAACCAATGTCTCTGTATTTAAGCACATCGTCCCAAAATAATTTAATATCGGCTTTCAATTTGGTAAAACGTTCTATATCGCGTTCAACCAACACACAACTGTATTTTTCAAGATACCAATAGGTAGTACACAAATAGTCTATATTTTCATCTTCAAATATAGTTTTAATAATAGATTCTTCCCATGTTTCAATGTCTTCTAAATTAGTAAATACATTTAAATAGTGAAATATATTTTTGGATTGTTTAATATCATAGAGTTCAATAACTACCCCTTTTTCTTGATTATTTTTTGTCTTAGAGATAGAATCTGAACTATCTTCTATAAACTCTTGAATGTTATATTCTTTAATAGAACATTCTAAATAATCACAATAACGTAATTCGCAAACCTCTAATTGTCCTTGAACTTGTAGTTCATAATGTTCTGGAATAATACCAGTAATAGGTCTAGACTTAGGACATTTAATTTCTAACATTCTTCCTATATAATTTTTATTTTCGGAGGTATAATCACAAATACCATCTGGTGAAGCTCCAAAATAAGGAATAGTAGGATGTGGTAAACAACCATAATCATCTACTTTAACTTTATTTCTTCTTTCATAAATACTAATGGCAACATCCTCATATTTGACACCATGAGCTATTGCCGCCCCAACAATAAATGGTTCTTCATAACCACATTTTTTGGCAATCAATTTATTTCGGGTACAATATTTATTTTTATTAAGTGCCGTTGCCAAATCGCTGGCAGTAAGTCTATTATTACGAAATTCATACCATTCTGGTGTTCGTTGTTCTGGTTGTTTAATTTGTTTTAAAACATCAATTTTTGCAGTAAGTTCTTTTAGTTCGTCTTCTGAATAGGATGGATCAGAACATTTTTTTAAAAGTAAATCAAAGATATGTTTGGAAATAATTTCATTTTGATCAATTAAATAATTTAGATTTATATGACTATATATAACCAAAATATCATTCACTATAGTTTGTAAATTATCGTAATCTGTAAAATCTATATCAATATTTTCTTTATAATCTTTTACGATAAGTTTCAAATCATCAAGATTCATTTCAGAAGACATTTATGTATTTATTTTTAAACTTAAATATAAATCAATTTTAATGTTTAAGTTCTTAAAAGAATATTAACTAAAAATAACTAAAAATAATAAATAATAAAATAAAATAAAATAAAATAATAAAATAAAATAATAAAATAAAAAGTGTTACATAAAATTACCCAACTGTTTTATCTCTATATAATAAATTTTTCCAATCAAATACATTATTTATATCAGTCTTATTCTCAAAATTAAATTTATTGAATAAAGATGTATGATAGTAAGGTGTTATATTCCTTTGACGCGTAGCGGAATTAATTCCATAACAGTCATTTTGTGGTGGTTTAACATATTCTATACCATGGATATCCCAACTAAATCTATTTTTTCTACAAGGGAAAGTTGTTTTAAGTTTCATATTGGGATCTAATATAGGATTATTTCTATTTAATACTACATTTTTACTGTTATCTAAAGGATTCTTAAAAAGGTCATATTCTAAGTGTGTGCTATCAATACTCGGTATAAAATTACTTTTAAATGTTTTTTTTAATGATGAATGTCTTTCGGAACAATCGATACTATCTGAACATGTAAATCTTTTTATCGGTTTATCGACATTATATCCTTTAATATGTTTAACTATTACTTTATTGTTATCAATGACTATTTCAAATTTATATTTTCGCGAAGTATCTTTTTTAAGATTTAATAAAAATGCATAAATATCATATTTAACAACATTATCTTCTTTATACCTAATAAATTTTTCAATTGTAGATAATATCAATTTATTAGATATATTTTTATTACTTTCGGCTATCACTGAATTTAATAGTAGTTTAATATCATCTATAATTTTATGCTTAAATAGTTTACGATTACACGAATCCATCATATTTCTATAGTAAATGTCTGTAAATTTATGTGTAAATATTAATTCTAAATGTTCTTTATCTTTAATATCTTCTTCAGGCTCTTCTGGTTCTTTTATTTCTTCAGCTTCATTAATATTAGCAGGACTTAAAGTGGTAGATACTTCTTTTTCAATATTTTTAACAGCTTGAGTAATATCTGAATTCAAATTATTATCATTAACATTATCATTAACATTATCATTATCATTAACATTATCATTATCATTAATTGGTATAATATCATAATATGGTTGTTTTAATGCAAGTTGTATCAATAATAATAAAAATAAAAAAGTAGTTATAAAATATTTGTTCATATTAAAATAGTATAAGAATTTTTATTCATGGTAACTTCTAAAATTATATTTAAAATAAAAAAACCAAAAATAATTAATATTACCAATAATGATTATAAAGAACTAACATGTTTTATTTTTGTGGCAAACCAGTTAACGATAAACAATAATAAACAAATCAAGTTAGGTTACATCAAATTATTTTTGAATAATACGTCTCTTTTTATGTTAAACAAAAAATATGACTATACCGACATTAATCCTTCTTTATTTAATAGTAATATTAATATTAATACTATAAAGAGAATCTATAATAGAAATAATATTACCATTTATGTATTAAATATAAATTTTGTAGAACAAACAATCAATTTAAATAATAACATATTTAGTGAAAAAAAGTATATATTATTTTTAAAAAAGAATGTAGAAGACGAAGACGAAAATTATGATATCATTCCTAACAAAAATTTAAATGGTCATTTAAATGATATTTTAATAACTCCTTATTTTACTATAAAATTAAAATATATACTGTCGACTATATGGAATTATTAAATTCTTCAAGATCAAAATCTAAATCAGATTCTACCTTTAAATTATTAACTTTTTCTAATGTTTTATTTTCTATATTATGTTTAATTTCTGAAATACTTGAACTTTTGGATTTAGTATCATTTGAAACTAAATTTAAATTAATTTTTGGTTTTTCTTCTTTTTTTTCTGGTTGTAATGTATTTATAAAATTTTCAAATTCATTCATATTATTATTTGATAGTTTATATTTATTATCTGTATAATGGTTTGTTGTATCTTGAATTGGTTCAAATGATTCTTGTTCGGGTAGTTCTTGTATGGGTATTTGAAAGGGTGTTTGAGGGGGTATCGGTTGTGGTGGAGTTTGAAGAGGTATATAAAGAGGGGGAGCTTGAAGAGGTATAGGTTGTGGTGGAGTTTGAGGAGCGGGGGTTTGGAGAGGTATAGGTTGTGGTGAATATTCTGTAATTTTCTTTATATCAGATAATTCGTTGGAAATATCTTGTGATAAATTAAATATAGTTTTACCATTATTAGTTATAACAAACATTGCTCCTAAAGAAATAATATCGATTGATAATAGAACCCAAAAATAATTTTTAATAATATTAGATTGAGTTAAGTTGTGTATAAATCCGTGGGTAATAATATATAATACTGTACCATATATACATGTTTTTAATAATTTCTGATTATCATCTATATCATCTGAAAAAAAAAATTTTGAATTATAAAATAAATGGAAAAACATTTAGTAATAATTAATAAAAAAAAAAATAAATATAAACTTATAGTAAATGAAATGCGAAATCCCTAAAGATACTATTAAAACACATAATAAAATATTAGTCATTGGGGATCTTCATGCTGATTACATGAAAACAATAGATTTATTTCATCATTTTAAATTAATTGATAAAAATAAAAAGTGGATTGGAAAGAATACAATTATAGTCCAATTAGGAGACCAAATAGATGGTTATGGAAGAGGCATATATGAAGATGCAGATGGGGAATTAAAAATATTAGATTTCTTTGATACTATTCATGAACAAGCCCAAATGTATGGTGGAGCTGTTTATTCTATTATAGGTAATCACGAGTTAATGAATGTTCTTGGTAATTTTTCCTATGCTTCAAAAACAGATATAAATAGTAATGGTGGTGAATTAAAACGAAAACAACAATTTGCCCCAGGTGGTGCGATAGCTAAAAGATTGGCATGTACTAGAAATACAATTATAAAAATAAATGATATATTATTCGTTCATGGTGGTATTATTCCAGAACTGGTTAAAAAAGATAAATCTAAAACAATCTCAATAGTAAATCAATTAATGAGATCATTTTTTAGAGGAGAAATAGATGAAACAAATCCAGAATTTAAAGTATTCTTAAAAAATAATCGGGGTGTATTATGGGATAGAAGTTTAGGTAAAGTAAACACAAATTGTACTGATTTACAAACGATGTTAGATGATATCGGTGCCAACCATATCATTATAGGTCATAGTCCTCAAGATGTTATTAATTCGGAATGTGATAATAAAGTTTGGAGAGTCGATGTTGGGTTATCAAAAGCTTTAGGTGATAATACATTTCAAATATTGGAAATAACTAGAGTGAATGGAAGTAATCAATTTAAAGTATTATATTAAGAATACAAATCTGTAGGAGCATCATATTTATTTTGTTCTACAGTTTCTTTAAGTTCGGTTAAGTGTTCAAAAATATCATCATTTCTATATCTAAATAAAAATCCTTGAAGGATAGCGGTTGTTAGTTTTAAATATCGTATTTCCGTCCATAATTGTTTAAAAATTTCGTCTACATTTTCTTTTTTATAGAACTTTTTAAATATTAATTCTATTTGTGCTTTATCGGCATAATCGAAATGTATTAAATTATCTACTCTACCTGGTCTTTTTAATGCGGAATCTAAATTACAACAGTAATTAGTGGTCATAATAATAATTTGTTTATGTAAAGATCCAGGTCCATCTAGTATATTGAGAAGACCACTAAATGTTAATGAACTATTAACTTCATTTTCTTTACGTTTTTTAAATAATACATCTAAATCTTCAAAAGATACTATAGTATCTTCGGGTAAACGTTTTAAAGCTTTCATTAATTTAATATCCGTCATTTCTGGATCAAATGTAATAGTTGCTATATTCATATCTAATTCGGATGCCACGGCATGTATTAAACTAGATTTACCAGTTCCAGGATAACCTTCTAATAAAATATTATATTTATAGGGAATACCATAATCCAAATATTCTTCTTCTGTAGATTTTAGGAGAAAATGTTGAATATCTTTAAATAACTTAATATGTGTATCATTAGAAAAACAAAGAGATTTTAAACTTCGTTTAGGTTTTTTATTAAACACTTCCCAATAGTCATCCCATATATAACATGTTATTTTTGTTTCAATATTTTGTTTAGATAAAATCTCTTCCATATAGACTGTTTTACAATGTTCTAAAAAGTCTTTAATAATAGTATATGAATTTTCTTGTTTATTATAGATAGTTATCATTTGTAGATATTTAATATTACAACCTTGACTTTCTAGTGGAAGTCCATGATTCACGACATCTAAAGATAATTTTACATTTTTATATATAATTTCTGTTATTCCTAAAGGAAGAATATACATTGTTTCTTTAACTTTATCATCGCGGTCATCATATTTTTTATAAGATATGGCGTTGACATTCATTTTATCTATATTCTTTTTATAACGCAATGATACATAGTTACATGCTTTAAATAATACATCATTACTAGTAATGGTTATACTCATTTATTTATTAATAATTAATAAGTATTTAAGTCATTTATAATGAATCTATTAAGGGTTTAGAAAAACGATTGATTAATAATATATTTATAACTAAACCTATAACTAATAATAATACTTGTTTAGCTCTTGTTAAATTTTGATAATTTACAATAGCGTAGATTTCTTTTTGAAAATCTAAAGTATAGAAAATTTGTAAAAATAATATGATCGTTTTCCACAATTTATTTTTAATAGATAATCTTAATACTGAACCTATAATAATCATGGAAATTAATAAACATAATCTTACTTCTTTATTATTACATCTAGAATCATTGTATTGATTATAAAGATTATTATTATTATTATTATTATTTTTATTTTGTTTTAATACATCACACCCAATTATTTTTTCTAAAATTTTTAAAATTAGTCTTAAAGAAGCAAACAAAAAATCGCTAAAACGAACCCAACAACACCACGAAACATATACTATTAGTATAGAAAATAATTATTTATAGTCATCTATTTAATTTTTTTTATTCTCATGTTTATTATTATTTTTTATTATTAATTTTATTCTTAATTTTATTTTTAATTTTATTTTTAATATTATCTAAAATGCGTATATTTACATTAAGATATTTATATAATATAATTAATGAAACAATTTAGAGATTTTGAGGAATGCGTCAATGCCATAAATACATTAGAAAATGTAGTTTTATTTTTTACCGCGAGTTGGTGTGGTCCATGTAAAGTGATGTATCCGATAGTTGAAAAATTAGAAGAGAATTTACCTATGTGTCATTTTTTTAAGATAGATGTTGATGTCGATGAAACAGAATATATAGTTCAACATTTTGGTGTTTCTTCTATGCCGACTTTCTTTTTTATTAAGAATAAAGAAGTACAAAATAAATTATCTGGAGCTAATAAAGACAAATTTTCTGAATATTTAAAACTATTATTAATTAATAATTTAGAAAAACAACAAGAAACGAATGAAATAAATGAAACGAATGAAATAAATGAAACGAATGAAATAAATGATAATCAAGAACATAATGTATTAGAAACAAATAATGAAAATATTCCAATGGGTTCCAATAATACAGATTTAAATTTTTCATTAGTTGACGATTTTTAATTATTTTTAAAATATTTATTATTATTATTATGGATAGTTCAAATACTAATGTTAATATTAATGATAATGATAATACTTTTAGTTTTGATGAAAAAAAAATATTATTAAGAAAAATAAAAAATTTAAATAGGTCAAAACTAAGGTTAAAAAATAAATTAAATTTAAAAATTAAAGAATTAGAAACACGTTTGGATTCTAAATGGGATGATACCTGGGATACAATTGAAGAATAAATTATAATATAATTCTTTTTTAATAATTTAAATTTATTAAGGATTTCTTATTTTTTTTTTATTTTAATATAGTATAAAATGGTCAAATCAAGTTCAGGTAAAGTTGGATTACGTTCATTCGCGGTTGTAAATGTTGGCAAACATGGTGGTTGTAAAACTAAATTTAGTTCTGGAAGATATCTTGGTAGAAATCCAATTGCGGCTGCCAAAAAAGCCTTCAATAAATTTTGCAGACAAAAAAAAATTAGAGGTGTGTGTACTTTAATTGTTACTGTTAGAGAAACAACTCAAGGAAGTAAAAATAAAGAATTTTCTTACAAATTACATAGAAAAAAATTAGCGAAACCTATGATTATGTTAGAAGGAACTAATAACGAATTTGTCATTGAATATCAATTAGATGCCAAATCGGTTGATGTTCCTGCTCCATGTAAGAAAAAAGGACAAACAAGAGGTAGAATGGCTAAAAAGACTAAAAGAAGAAGCAGACCTTCTGCCAATAATGTTAGAAGAATGAGAAATAGAAATTCAAGAAAACAATCTAAAAAGTAAATTTAATTTTTTATTAAAATTAACTATTTTTGTCTTTAATTTATAAATATATTTATTATAAATATACTTATGGATCTTTTAGAAAGTTTACAAAATACGATTATATTAAGCAACTATTCATTAAAACAATTAGATGATAATAGGAATACTATTAATAATATCGGAACTATGACCCAACAAACGACACAAGACCTACATTTTTCTAAAAAAATAGTGAATTCCTTTAGAAGTTTTTATGATAGACTAACTTTTAAATATTATTTTAAAACTAATGAAACAACTCTTCCTGTTTTAGAAACATCTAATATAGATTCTAATATAGATTCTAATATAGACATTAATATAGATTTTAATATAGAATCAAATCCTATAATAGATAAACTGAAACAAATTAAAACTAATAATGAATTAATTGGTTTAGAATTAGAACAACAAAATAAACAATTAGAAACACTAACTATTACTATAGATAAAAATAAAGACTCTTTAAAAACAATAGATTTAAATATAACTAATTTACTTAGTTAGATGACTTGAAACATGTTTGTTAATCTCAACAAAAGTTAGAGAATCTTTAACATTCATGCCAAATATTTTATTGAGCTGTTTGTTTGGTTTGAATTTTCTACGATTCTCTTTGATTTGAAGATCATTACTTTTAATATAATCAGAAACAGCCTTCATAACTTCTGCTTTAGTAAGCTGGGTTCCCTTTTCTACACCAAGGAATTTCTCTAAATCTTGACTAAGATTCAATGGTACTTGAACTTTTTTTTTTTGAGTTTTAACTTGTTTTTCGGCATTTTTACATGTCTTTTGTAGAATCCTTATTGATTCTTGCAAATCTTTTGTTCTTTTAGAAATATTAGTAAATTCTTCAAATACATTTTTAAATTGTTGCTCAATTGTTTCGTTAATATCAGTCATTTTATACTTTTATATCGTAAGAAAACTTTAAGTAAATTTAAATCAAGTTTTTTATTATATTATAATAATTATTAAATAAATGGATACTATACTATTAAAAAACTATAGAATAGAACAAACCCGAATTGGGACAGGTTCTTTCTCAGTAGTATATAAAGGTTATAATAGTAATAACAAAACAGTTGCCATTAAAAAAATATATTTAGAAAAAACAAATAACTTGGATTTATTCATTAAAGAATTTAAAATATTAAGATCATTAAATCATAAAAATATTATTAAAGTTCATGACATAATTTTAGAAGAAAAAATAAATGTTTATTTAGTGTTAGATTACTATCATAAAGGAGATTTAACAAAATATCTTAATAAAAGATGCCTAAAAGAAAAATTTGCTCAAAATTATGCGATACAAATAAAAGATGGTTTAAAATATTTATTATCTAAAAATATAATTCATAGAGATTTAAAACCACAAAATATACTAGTTTCTGATGATAATTTACTAAAAATTTGTGACTTTGGATTTGCTCGGCATTTTAAAACAGATATGATGTTTGGAACTATTTGTGGAAGTCCTCTATATATGGCTCCGGAAATTATGTCTAAAAATAAATATGGTAATAAGGTAGATTTATGGTCCTTAGGTGTTATTATTTTTGAAATGTTATATGGTTCTGTACCATTTAAAGGGAAAAATATTATTGAATTGATAAAAAATATAGAAACACAAACAGTAGAATTTCCACCACATTTAAAGGTTACTGAAGACTGTAAAATACTATTAAAAAATCTATTAAAAAAAGATCCAAATGATAGGCTTGAGTGGGTAGAACTTTTTGAAAATAAATGGTTTACAACTACATTTATGGAAGTAGATGAAAATAAATTATTAGAAATATCTTTATCTTGTGGGGTACCGAATTTAGAAAATTATAATTTTAATGAAAGTAAATTTTTAAATGTTAATCATACAAATGATTCAAATCAGATTAATTCAAATCAGATTAATTCATATAAGTATACAAGTGTATGTGATATGGCATTTGGATTAAATTTTGAAAATTCAAATTCTGCATCAGAATTGTCTGAAGAATTTAAATCATTTGAAAGTGATAATGAAAATGAAGAGATATATAATGAACTTAAATTACAAGAAACCCACACTAATTCTAAAATTATATCTAAACCTATATCTATACATTCAAAAAATCCATTTACTGAAAGCTATATATTTGTTAGTCCAAATATAGTACAAGAAACAAATAATACATCTTTATCTAATAGTATTAAACATATGTTAAGTTCATCTTTATCTAATTCTTTAACTTTTATAAAACATGGTTTTGATTATATTAGTAAATCTAATTCTTTATAATGATGGTTTTAATCCCCAAAAGTTTTTCGGCATACTATTTTGTTTAGGATATGCCGAATCTCTTAATATTTGTTCTTGAGTTCTATATGGCAAATTATCTATATTTGTATAAAATAATGGTCCTGAAGGTTTATAAAGTTTATCAAAATTAGTAAAATAATCAACATTAGCTGGATGATTTAAATATCTATATGGTATTTCATCACCTAATTTAATAGTTTCATAGGTGTCACTACATGTAGAGATGTGTAATATTGGCTTAATAAAATTGGTATTTAATTTTGTATAATAACTATTAGGGGGATGAATTTTAAAACTAAATTTTAAATCCTTTACTTGTACTGAACCCACATTTTTTTTATTACTATATGCTTGTTCTTGATTATGAAAAGGCATCCCACTACCTGAATAACTATATCTGCGATCAGTTGGATCAGCAGCCCAGTAATTAATTTGTTTAATATCTTCTAAAGGATCTTTTATTTCTCCTCTAATTTCTAAAACATTATTTTGGCTAATGATAACACCTTTGAATTGTTTTTTGTCAAAATAAATTTTATCCCAATTTTCTCGGTCCATATTATACTATAACTATATATTATTATTAGTATTAATAATAATAAATTAAACTAAAAATAAGTTTACAATAAATAAGTTTGAATTATATGTATTTATTTACATACATTTTCATCTAAATTTAATGGATTTTCTTTCACACCCTGAATACATTTATTATTTCCTTGATAATTTCTACCTAATCCTACGCCATCTTTGAAGTTATGTTTAACTTCGCATGAATCAAGACCACAAGATTGCATATATTGTTCAGGAAGCATAGTTCCATCATAATATGGTTGTTTGCATTCATATGGACCGTTAATAATATAACTTTGTTGTCTATTCATATTTATTATTTTTTCGGCATTACGTGTTAAAAATAATTTATAATCATATGAATTTAAACTATTTGAATCAACTTGTAAATTATTATTTAATAAACAATTTGGTCTATAATCTGTAAAACCTCTTCCGTCAGCCATTAATGGGGGTGAATTAAAATATTTATTATTACTTGTTTTATAACACTTGCTCATATATTATAGTGTTAATATAATTATTTTGCCATATTTAGATTAATTCGTTCAATTAATTCATTTTTACGTCCTTTAACTTTTAACTTATTATTTCTTGCTATTTCTTGTAATTCTTTTACACTTAGAGTTTCCAAATCCAAATTTACATTTATATTTTTTTTTTCTGAATTTGAATTATCTATAGTTTCTAATGATTGTATAAATTCTAATTCATTAATAGTCTCTGTTTCTATAGTTTGTTTATTATCATGTTCATTCATATAATTATTTAAATCTTCTTGATTGTCTTGAAGTTCTTCTTGTTCTATATTGTCTTGAAGTTCTTCTTGTTCTATATTGTCTTGAAGTTCTTCTTGTTCTATATTGTCTTGAAGTTCTTCTGGTTCTTCTTGTTCTATATTGTCTTGAAGTTCTTCTGGTTCTAAATTGTCTTGAAGTTCTTCTTGTTCTTCTGGTTCTATATTGTCTTGAAGTTCTTCTTGTTCTTCTGGTTCTATATTGTCTTGAAGTTCTTCGGGTAATTCATTGTTTTCTGAATCATTATCATTATCTTCTGATTGAGTAATATTCATTATTTGAGTTTTTAAATCATTAGAAATAGTACTATCATTAATAAATGAATTATATTGTTTAGAAATTGAGTTTTCTTGATTTTGTGGTGGTTCATTCATTTGTGGGGGTTGATTTACATTTACATTATTTTTTGGAATAGTAGGAGGATGAGGATGATGCATTGGTAAAGGAGTATGACTCGATTCTTCCATAATGTATTTTTCTAAACCTAATAATTTAGATCCGAGTTCATTTATTTGTTGTCTTTGTAACATTAATTCCTTATTAGTTTTAAAGTATAAGAAAGCAACTGCTAATAATAATACACCTAGTGCGCAAATTATAATATTTGTATTCATTACATTATTATAAAAAAAAAAAAAGAAAAAATAAACGATATACATAATTTTAATTTTTATATTTTAATTCTAATTCTTTCTCAATGAGTTTATAATTTAAAGAATCATTCTTATTTTCGGTTTCTTGTAATTTTTTTTTTAATAAATTAATTTCCGAAGACATTTCCTCTATAGATTTTTTATACAAATAACATATCTCATTATATGTTTCTTCCTTAATACTATTCATTAATATCTATTAATATTTTAATTTTACATAAAAATGTGATTTAAGTTTCTTTTAAAAAGTAGTGATACATTTATTTTTGTTTAAGTGTTATAACATTTATGCTATAAATGTAGTTTAAAATAAATCATAAATCATAAATCATAAATCAGAAATCATAAATAATAAGGTGTATTATATCTATCGAATTTATAAATGTGTTTAATACAATTTTTTAAGAATTTCTTCTGGAAATAAATGTTTATGATATTTTAATAGTTTTTTATAACATTTACTAATAGTAACTTCTGAAATTTTACAGATTTCTGAAATTTGTGTTTTAGAAATACTTAAACTAAGCAACGAACACACTAAAAATATAGTACCAGCCGCAATAGATGGTGGTGTATTTTCAGATACTAATGAAAATTCCTCCGCTTTATTACATGTATGTTTACATATATTTAAAATATTTTCTCCTAAATTTAATTTAGAACAAAATCGTTGGATATAATCAGTTGATTTTGATCCAACAATATCCGACGATTTGTTTTCTTGTTTAATTTGGTTCATGATCTCATCAAACCGCTTACATCCACGGGTCATATGTTTTACGCTAATATCAAATATAGTCGCTATTTCTTTATGACTTCTAGGAACATTTTTTTGTTTACAAGCCTTATAAATACACGAAGCAATAATTCCATTTCTATTTTGACCTCTTGATATTTTAACTTCCGAAATTGTTTTATATAATACTTTTGCTTCTTCTATAATACACGGTGTTATACCTTGTAATAATGCCTTAGATTGGATGTGTTCAAACACATTATATAAACTACGTTCTTTATAGGGCATCGCGTGCCAACCGTGATAATTACGAATTTTCCTCATTTCCCAAGACTCACCCCATTTAAAAGATATAGTGGAACCTTGTGATGATTGTGGTAATAATTCATTAGTAGGCATGCCACATCTAGTAGGGTCCGATGATTTGGTATCTTCGGGTCCATAATAACGCCACTCAGCATCATATGCCAATATTTCTTCCTGTATAGTACCACATTTTTCACATATAAGTTCACCATTATTTGAAATAATTTTATCAGATTGACACGAAGAACACAAATCTGAATTAACTTCTTTAGTTTCTGTTTGTGGTTTTAATAAAGCCCATAAGTCTTCATCTTTAGACATCTTTATTTATTTTAACCTTTACTTTTTAATTCAATTTTTTAAATAAATTTAATAAAAATTATTTAGATTAAGTTAGTTTTAGTTTATTTTAATACATGTGTATCTTATGATTGAAATTTTACCAGATTTATGGATATGTAAAAATAAACACTTAAAGAAAATAGATGATAATGTTTATTTAATTAATTGTGCTGACTCTTTATCTTTTTTGGGTAAATTTAAAGATTATAAAGACGATATTAAACAAAATATATTAAAATATGAAATCGTTCAATTGTATAAATTCGTTATATCTACTATAGATAAAATACATAATTTATTAATAAATAATAGAACCATTATTGTTTCATGTAATACCTCTTTACAATTATCACCATTAGTAATAATTGCCTATATAATAAAATATGGACAGCTTCCAAAAAATGAAGCGATTCAATTATTTAGAACAAAAAAAAATGAACTATTAGAAGATGATTTATTTTTCCATAATATTTTAAATAAAATTAATAACGATATAACCAAATAAAAATAAATAAATATTATAAATGGATAAAGTTGTAAATAAAACAATAAAAAAATGTAACCAGCTATTAGTTGATAATGAAGCTGAATGTCAATGTTATAATAAAAGAAACTTACCTACAAATAATACCTACAAATGTGCCCGAATAAATTCTAAAAAAAAATGTAAAAAATATAATTTATGTAAATCTATCTATTCAACTTTTATGAATCAAAATGAACCTAATTATAATCTTAAAATTTGGAAAAAACCTGATATATTAAGTTCTCATAATTGTTATGCCTATTTTTTAAATGATAAACTAAAAAAAACACGTCAAAAATGCCAACTAGAATGTAAAAAAAATAATACATGTCATAAAAAAAAATATAAAGGATGTTCCAAATTTAAACCTCAACCTGGATATTGGGCAAAAACAAAAGGGACAAAGATTGATCCTTCATTTACATGTAAAAATATGATTAAACGGGTTTTATATGATAATCGCTCTATTAAACCTACAAAATTTAAAAATAAATGTCCGAAAGGTTATTATAAAGGGGCATTAGTTGTTGATCCTGGAAATACATACCATTTTTATAGACAAGATGATAATGTTAGATGGAGTCATAAACCAGGTACTCTTAAGGTAACAAATGTAGATGCTAGTAATAAACCTATATATGCTCCTCATTTAGCAGACAGAAATTACGATAAAGATAATAATGATGGTATTAATTATACCGATTTTTGTACCTATATGTGTGTGCCTAGAAATGATAACATTAAAACTTATGCTGTTTAAATTAAATAACTTCAATTTTAGGTTTAATAACTTTTATTAAATTTTCTTCTAATTTGCTTTTATTTTGTTCTATATAATCAAATTGACAATTGTGTACTTCTGGTTGTAAACAGTCTATACAAAACTTATGATTACATTGACATTCATATTTCATTAGACCTAATTTCTTTTTACATTCAAAACATTTTGAAGTTTTTTTTTTGGGTTTAATCACTTTTTTAATTTCATTTGTTTCAGGTTGTTTTTGATTAGTATCCATTATTAGTTAACAATTTTAAATTGTTAAATAACATTTCAACTTTATAATTTCAATAATTTATCCAAACTAATTTAATGTTATATTATAATGAGCATGCCTATAGATTGGTCTAATAAAGTTCAAGTATTAGAACAAGTCAAGAAAGAAGGGACTTTTTTACGAAAGGCAACTAAAGAATTAAAACAAGATAAAGATGTGATTAAAGTTGCTGTATTAAATAATAGTGATGCCTTTAGAAAGGTAGAAGCTGGCTATAAATCTATATTGGCAAAAGATAAATCATTCTTTTTAGATGTTTTAAAAGAAAATGGTTTACTTTTAAACTACGCTTCAGATGAACTTCAAAGTGATGTAGATATTGTTTCAACTGCCATCACTAATAATGGGCTATCTATTAGATATGCGGATACCTTTACTAATGATCCATCTATTGTTTTTATGGCAATTTCACAAAATGGAATGGCATTAGAATTTGCTTCCGAAGAATTACAAAATAATTTTTTTATTGTATTAAATGCAGTACTACAAAATGGGTCAGCTATACAATTTGCTTCTGAAGATTTAAAAGAAAATAAAGATATTGTTATAGCCGCCCTAAAACAAGATAGTCGTTCAAAAATTTGGATTTCACACGATATAAGAAAAGAACCAGAAATTATGGATATTATAGAAGAAGGAGAACAAGCTTTAAATCAAAAATTTAAAGCTATGGAAACATTACAAACTAAAACCCACTATGATTTATTAAAAAAAAATAATAAATGTTGTGAAGATGAGACTGTAAAAATATTTAATCTTCATGGAGATATAAATTTTGATGATAATTCTGATGTAACATTCACTATACCTCCAAAAACAAGCATTATAACAATTACATCCGTGGGAGATAAATGTCCTTTGGCCTATCGTTTTAGACAGCAATTTACGGATTTTTATAAATCTAATAAAACGTTATTCAAAGAGAATGATACTTCTAAACTATTAACAGAAGATGGTAAATATTTTGAAACACATATTAAATCTAAATGGGCGAAATCTACTTATCAAGGTAAAAATCATACCTATTCTTATACATTTAAGAATCATTTAGAAGGAGAGGAGATGAATAATTTTAATTATAGTTGGACTGGAAAGGAGTGTCAACATTTAGGGAATCTACAGTGTTCTATGAATTGTTTAAGTTTTAATAGAGAACATAAATTTGTAAACATTAAAGAAGATTGTGTCCATAATATTTACAGTGAAACTGGATCACTAAAAAGAAATTTCACTTTAAAAGATTTGGTTGATTATAATGGTACAGGTGTCTATATCATCTTATCTTGTCGTTCGTTATATTTAGATACAGTGGAGGATGACTCAAGTTTAAAAGAACAACATACGCGTCGTTATATGATACAAAGGGTACTTTCAGGTACCAATGACTTTACAAATACAAATACAAATAAATTATTAAGTGAATTACCTGGTAGTAAAAAGAAACGTTCTAAAATACGTAAGAAATCTAAGAAATCTAAGAAATCTAAGAAATCTAAAAAATCTAAAAAATCTAAAAAATCTAAGAAATCTAAGAAATCTAAGAAATCTAATATTAAAGTTTAGTCAAAAAAATCTATAAATTCTTCTGTATCAAATATTAAATTATTTAATTTATTTTACTCCACCATTTTAAAAAGTTATTATATGCTGGTGAATTATTACTTTTATTAAATACATGTTTGGCAATAACATCCGCAGCCAATTCATTTGGATGATAATTATTTGAATACATAGTACCAAAAAAGTGTTTAAACACTTTAATATCATTTAATTTCTTTACCTTAAGAGGATATCTAATATTATAATTTTTGTCTAGATAGACACCATAATTAGTGACATCACCTAATGATTGAGGAGTATCATTAAAAAGACTAATTAAAATAATATTGATATTTTTATAGGTAAATACCCAGTTATTATCCACACCATCTGGATTAGATCTCGAAATATCATCTATTAAATATATATTTTTAATGGTTCGTTTTTGAAAATGCCAATATTTAGTGTAAAGTTGACGAAATACTTGTGGATAAAAGCGTTGATAGATATGGACCTTTTCATGAACTATTGTTTCTCTATTTTGTGGTGTTAATAAATTACTTTCAATCATGTGTGATGGCAAAAAGATCATATTACTATGAGTATGTGGAAAGTTATTTTCTAAATTATTAAATTTTACAAATCTCCATAAATTACTATATAAAAATAATTTTTTGTTTTTTTCATCAAGATTATCTAATATACTTCTTATAGTATTATTTATTCTATATTTTTCTTTTATAGTAAGTTCTTCTATATTATCAAGGTATGTGTCTAGAATATTTACATTATTTAAATTTCTCACATCTAAATCTATTTTATTAAATCTATTAAAATATTCTGATACTTGTAATTCTTTTTCAATTTCAGATTTCGACGGGAACTCAACTACTATATCTAGATTATAGGTTTTGGTTTCTTTTAAATTATCATATCCGATTTTAATTAGTATAATTAATACAATTAATACTAATATTTTATAATATAATTTCATTTATAATAACTATGATATTTTTTTTATTATAAATGTGAATTTAATTTAATTTAATTTAATTTAATTTAAAAAATTATATACCTTTTCTACATTAGATAAACTATTTTGTGTATTACAAGGTATTTCACTTATTATTATATCTTTATTATATACTAATATAATTGGATATACTGTAATACCAAGTGTTTGTATTAGTTGTGAATTTGATACAGACAGTTTTAAAAACATTTTATTTAAATCATATTTAGATTTAAAAAAGGTTTCTAATTCTAATGTTATATTAGAACACCATGAGTCATAAATATATAAAAAACAGTATTTATGTCTTTTAAAATATAAGTTTAGTTCCTTCACTTTTTGTATTTCCATTGTAACTATAAATTTTAATAAATATAAAGTAACTAAAAAGTTTAAATAAAATAATCTAATTGTTTTTTTTACTTTATTTCTTGTTTGGCTTTTTACTTTGTTTTTTACTAGATTTCTTCTTACTTGATTTTTTCTTTTTTGGCTTTTTACTTTGTTTTTTGCTTGATTTTTTCTTACTTGATTTTTTCTTGCCTGGTAAATTAGATTTATTATTTTTTGGTTCTATTTTTGTTTGAATTAAATCAACTAAACTTGTATCAGTACCTTTAATAGGTTTTGATTCTGTTAAAAATGTTTGTATTTTAGGTGAAAACATATAAAATCCTTCATTAATTAAATCTTTTGTAGCTTCTTTTCCGTCTTTATTTAAAGTTGTGAAATAATCCGGTATGGCAGACATAAAACGTCCTGACATAATTATTTTTAATTTATCTGTTTCAAGTTTAGATTTTTCTTCAAATGTTAAATTTATTTTTTTTAATTTATCTAAATTTAATTGTTTTTGAATAACAAGTAAATTTTCTAATTTTTCTTCTACATGTTCAATTAATTTGCCATCTTCTCGACTTAATTGAAACCCTAATTTATTATAATATGTTATAACGCTATCTATTGCTCTTAGTTTTAGCCCTTTATCCACTAAGGCAGCATCATGTTGTATTCTTTCTATTAATGTTTTTCCTGAAGGTTTTTTAGAATTATTTGCGGTAGCTCGTGTTTTTGGTTTAATATCTGGTGAAATACAAATTAAATTTAAATACCAATTATCTAATGGTTCGTTTGGGTCAACGTCATAATTAATGGTATTCACAAAGGCGAAGCCTCGAATGCTACCATCTTGTAAATAAGAATATAAAATATCCGCATTATCTTTCGCATATCTATAAAAATCACCACTTATTTCTCCCTGGCAAATAGAGCTCGCAGCAGCTTTAACCCATTCTCTTTTGTAATAAGCATCAACTACCTTTTTCTCATCAGGTGTTCTTGTTAAAGATAAATTTTGTGGGTCATCTACTCTAATTATTTCAGTCATATATAATAATAATAAAATATTATTAAGAATTATTATAATTATTATAAAATATGAATTATTTTATTAATACATATTAAATGGATTTATTAATTTTTATTTTACTTATTTGTATTTTTTGTTATATATTATATTTAATTATTAATAAACATAGTGAATCATATATGAATTTAAATTCATTAGAACATTTTGAAACTACGCTTTCTAATTCTAATTCCGATTCTAATTACGATTATGAGAATTTATATAATCCACCAGAAGATACTTCTGATTCTAGTCCACCAGAAGATACTTCCGAATATAATTCTAATTCTAAAACGGAAGATACTTCCGATTCTAGTTCCCAAGAGCCTATTATTGCCAATTTCGATCTTCATGATGTGATATTAAATGTGGAAGATTTAATTAAACGAGGTATGCATAGTGACGTCACACATACATTTAAATGGAATCTTAAATTATTACATAAAGATGATTTTAAATAAGATACATTTCTAAATAAAATATTTAAGAATAATAATTCCTTAATAATAAAGAATTATGGATGATTCTGAAGTAGATGTATATGAAAAATTTGAAGATATGAACTTATCGGACACTTTATTGCGCGGTATTTTCGCATATGGTTTTGAAAAACCGAGTGTCATTCAACAAAAGGCAATAACTCAATTTTTAACCGGTAAAGATCTTATAGCTCAGGCACAGTCTGGAACTGGAAAAACTGCCACCTTCACAATAGGAATGCTACAAAAATTAGACGTGACACTAAATAAAACACAAGTTATTATTTTGGCGCATACTAGGGAATTGGCTACACAAATACATAATGTAGTAGAAAATATTTCTAAATATATGAAAATAAGGCTAAATTTATCTGTAGGTGGTATATCGGTACGTGATAATATGGATAGTTTAAAATCTAATCCTCATATTGTTATTGGTACGCCAGGTAGAATTTTAGATATGTTAAATAAAACATCCTTGGATAGAGAATTTATAAAAATGTTGATTTTAGATGAAGCAGATGAATTGTTATCTAATATTTTTATTAATCAAATATATGATATTTTTAGACAACTTCCTGGTGAATTACAAGTAGGACTCTTTAGTGCCACCATGAATGATAATTTTTTTAACATTACTAAAAAATTTATGAGAGATCCTATAAAAATTTTAGTAAAAAATGATGAATTAACATTGGAAGGTATTAGACAATATTATATAAATTTGGAACAAAATGAATTTAAATTTGACACATTGTGTGATTTATATTCTGGATTTTCAGTATCGCAATCTATTATTTATTGTAATTCTAAAAAAATTGTAGATGTGTTAAGTAATAAATTGATTAATAATAATTTTTCAGTAGCTTCTATTCATGGCGATATGACACAATCTATGAGAGATAAAATTGTTAAAGAATTTCGGGATGGTCAGTCTAGGGTATTAATTACAACAGATTTACTTTCAAGAGGTATAGATATACAACAAATTTCTATAGTTATAAATTATGATATACCAAAGGAAATAGAAAGTTATATTCATAGAATCGGTCGTAGTGGAAGGTATGGAAGAAAGGGGGTTGCCATTAATTTTGTTACGAATTATGATAAAGAAAAAATACAACAAATTGAATCTTATTATTCTACTGAAATTCAGGAATTACCTGGATTAGATGTGTTTACTATTTAATAATATTATTATTTTATTTATTTTTTTTATAATTTATAGTTTATAATTTAATAATCTATTAATTATTTAAATGAAATATATAGGTTGGGATATAGGTATTAAAAATTTATCCTATTGTATTTTAGATGACACTTTTGCTATTTTAGAGTGGGGTATTATAAATTTAATGGATGAACAAGAACAAAGGGAGTGTTGTAGTCTTAATACAAAAGGTAGTCTATGTGGCAAAAAATGTTTTTATATAGATACGAATGATTTAGATGTAGACACATTAAGAAAAAGTTATTGTAAAACCCACGGAAAAAAAATAACTAATAAAGTAGAAATTGGATTCTGTTTTTATTGTTCTAAAAAGGCAAAATTTATATTATCTAATGATATTCATGTATGTAATACTCACTCTAAAAATAAAGTTATTCAACAAAATGTACCAGAAACTAAAGCCACTAATTTAGGTTTAGAAGAATTAGGTAGAAATATGATTGATAAATTAGATGCCAATCCAAATTTTTTAGATGTATCACACGTTGTTATAGAAAATCAACCTGTTTTAAAAAACCCAAAAATGAAAAGTATACAAATGATTTTATTTTCTTATTTTTTAATTAAAAAGGAAACTATTAAATTACATTTAGTATCAGCTGGAAGTAAATTAAAATTTAATATAAAAAATGAAGAAACAGAAAAGATAGAAAAATTAGCGAATAAATATTTAAAACGAAAAAAATTGGCAGTAGAATATTGTAAACATTTTATTAAAGATAATAGTACTAAATTAGATTATTTTAATAATTTTAACAAAAGGGATGATTTGGCAGATGCCTATTTATTAGTTCGAAAATTTATGATTAAATGATTTATTTAAAGACAAACGCGTATTTTTAAAGTAATTAGTTTCTTTTATTACAAATAATGGAGTCTATTAATATTAATAATGATAATATTACTCATACTAATGTGTCATTAAATTCAAATTCAAATTTAAATTCAAATTCAAATTCTGAATTTCAGGATATTAATGTAGTTAAACCTCAATCAGGATTAAGTGATTTTGGTGCAGAATTATTAATGAATGATAATAAAAAACGTGGAAATCAATCTCAAGAAAATATGATGGATATTAAGATTAAACCAGAATCTAATTCATCTAATTTAGATGATTTTAATTTAGAATCTTTATTAAATGATAATGCTTCAGAAGTTAAATTAGAATCATTAGATGAATTAAAATTAGATAATGATATTTTTTCATTAAATAATTCTAATTCTAATTCTAATTCTAATTCTAATTCTAATTCTTCTGGAGGTTCTAATATTACTATGTCTCAAAATTCAAATTCCAATTCAAATTCAAATCCATTAGAGTCAGTTCCATTAGATAAACCAATAAATAAACCAAATGTAACAGTAAATTTACAATCAGAAAATGTATTTGAATCAGTACCAGATATTAATATTCCTAGAAGAAAAACATATGAAGAAGTTCAGAAAGAAAAATTTGAGCTATTATGTAATTTAGAAAGATTAGAGACCAGAGGATTTAAAGTATCTAAAACTTTCTCAATGGAATCTGAATACGATGACATGAAAAGAGAATATGAAAGAATTACCAGAAAAGTCGAGGTAGATAAAAGTGTTCGCTTTCAAAGAAAAATGTTAGTTGCTGCTGTAACGGCAATAGAATTTTTAAATACAAAATTTGATCCATTAGATGTTAAACTTGATGGTTGGTCTGAAAGCGTTCACGAAAATGTTAATGATTATGATGATATTTTTGAAGAACTACATGAAAAATATAAAGAAAAAGCCCAAATGGCTCCAGAATTAAGACTTATATTAATGTTGGCTGGAAGTGGCTTTATGTTCCATTTAACTCAAACAATGTTTAAATCAACCCTACCTGGTGTTGGAGATATCATGAAACAAAATCCAGACCTTATGAACCAATTTGCCAAAGCTGCTGCTAATTCAATGGGCGAACAATCTTCTGGATTAGGAAATTTAATGGGAGATTTAATGAATGAAAGAGGGGCAGCTCCTCAGGCACCTCCACAAAGACAAGAAATGAGAGGTCCTCCCAATATTAATGATATATTAGGAAGTGTTAAAAAACCAACAACAATAGATTTAGAAAATTTATCGAATATAAGCGAAAGTGACGTAGAACAAATGAAAAATATAAATTTAAAACGTAAAAATAGAGCACGACCAACTAAAAATGAAATTACATTAGATTTTTAGATTCATATTTTTTAATTAAAAGTTTACATTTTTTATAGTCTTCTTTAGTTTTATTTTTTTGTTTATTTAAAATACAATATGAACTATTTTCATTGAATATATTACTTACAAAAATAATAAAAACTGTAGTTAATATCAATGAAACTACTATATCTTTGGTTCCTATCCAAAAAATAGTAAAAAGTCCCAATCTTCTTACTAATGTATGTTTTAATAATTCTTCTTGTGAATCACTTAATTCTATACTTATATACTTAGTACCAATATTTAATACTAACATGGCAATACCGCCAAAATATTTGTTATTATTTAATGCATTAATATTTTTTAATATTGTTTTACCTAAAGTCATGTATTATAATATATTATTTTTTTTATAATATGTCTCAAAACCTTCTGTAATATGCTTTTTATGTAATGTTAATATTGTTATAAATAATAGTAATAATAATAATCCGATTCTGATATCTTCTAATAATGTAAATAATATTAAATTACTTACTAACAATTGAGCTGCCATATTGTTTGATCCTATTAAATGAATGTTAAATTTCATTTTATTATTAAGATTAGGTAATACGATAATTAATATAGAAAGAATACTAATAAATATAGTAGGTGGTGTTATTTTGGTTGCCATTATAATTCTATTAGAAAAGAATAATATTATTATTATATTAAATAATGAATGTGATTAAATCTATTGGATTAGGAAGTGACGCTATATCAGGGTGTTTAGATGGATTTAGCAAACGTAAAGAAGATATGTTTTCATCAGCCTTAAATATAAAAAAAATGATTTCTGATAATTTTTCTGAATTTACACCATTATTTAGATTTATTATAGATTTATTTTTGTTTATTAGTTTCATGCCTTTAATACCATTTTTTTATATTATTGCTGTAGGTATTTATACTGCTGAATATATAGGATTAAAATTACAAAAATTATAATTT
>ENA-UZWU01003513-UZWU01003513.1-metagenome-genome-assembly--contig:-Day-4--1m-contig-3513_pt1 | contig 33180 bp, 42 predicted proteins | sample MGYA00260345_ERZ794905 | MGnify/ENA metagenome assembly ERZ794905
AGCCCGAGCGAATTGTGTTCAATGATCATTTTAAAGTTTCTACTACTATACCTATTTTAGATAAACTTACGAGTAAATACGGAGCCGAAGGCGTAGTTATTACGAATGCACTGCCACATGAAAATGTCCAGGATGGTCAAATTTTACTAGGTATTAATGGAAGAAATTTGGATAACTTCGGAAACTTTATGGATTGTGGCGCACCTTACTTTACCGCATTCAAATATTGCGCAGGTGAAAGTGTAAACCTGCATATTGGAACTGCTGACGGGATGAAAACTGTAGCATACACATACAATTTAGTTAATAAATTACCTCGCATACACGCCCCCCAACTCACCCCCTTTGAACCACAGGCAATGGTTAAAATTGGAGGTCTCATAGTCACACAGATGAATGCAGCCATGGCCAAGGCGTCGTACCCCAAGTATTTAAAGGCTCCGTTTAATAATAGCGTTGTTGGTGTTGTCGTACAGGTAGATCCACTGTCTCCAGAGTGGAATGTCCAAAAGATTTCTCCTGGCTTTTTGCTGACAAAGGTAAATGGAAAAGAAATGTCAAACTCTATAGTAAAGTCGCTGGATGGAGCAAACTTTTTAACTTTTGAAACAGATACAACGACTATTATAAAGCTGGTTTAAAATATTGAAATTTTTTTCTTATGATGTTAAGGATTAGACATGGCTAGACTTTAAATTAGGAGTTACACAACTTCAATCTGGTGAACACATATCAAAATAATATCGCAGTGGTCTTATTTACGAGTACGAAAAATACTTCCTCATTACACATCTCCACCAGTAAGGCCAACATTTACCTATTTCTATAGTCTCTCGACTATACATCAAGCTGTACCCACTTTGATGAGCATGCGTATCGTAGTACATTAAAGGTAACTCTCGTCGGGGAAATACTTCTCTACCGCATAGGAAACAATAAAGGCCATGAAACAGTCTGACATGTAATGCCAATTGCCCATGACCAATTCGAAGGCCATTGCAAATGTGAAAAATCTGCGAAATCTAGTCCTATACAAGATTAAATATGTAAATGCCGTGTGGCCGCTGAACATCATATCTGCGCAGTTCTTGAGCTGCCAGAATGTAATGCCCACACACTCTTGCACACCGCCTGGTTGAGGCACAATAGTGATTGACTCGGATACTCCCTTCAGAACAAACATCAAAGCAAGTCGTCTGCACACAAGATCGTAATTCGGCTTTGAAAGAAAACAAAGCACACATGCCAAGACTACAAGCATAGCTATCATAGCATCTGCAGCGTCGTGTTGCAAATTTATAAAATCATGAATATACGGTCTGGCTACAGCTTCGAGAGTCACGGTGTAGCTTATCAATGAGTATGGGCCTAACACAAGAGCCAGCCAAGCCAAGCCATGCATTTCAGATACTTTAGTTAAGTTAATAGACAGAGCATCCTTTTGTATGCGCACATATATCCTGTGTAAAATATATTGTCCTCTTTATTCCAGGTAAAATACGATTTAAATCCCATAGTGTTGCATTCATTTCTGGTATCATAATATTCACATTGTCCAGCACTGTATCCAGAAGACGCATTGTTCTCACAACATCAGGTACAACCCGTGCAACATTACACGCCACTACGATAAGCATAATGATGGAAGCAGTTTGTAGTGCTAGTATGAACCAAAGCAGGCATATGTGCGTATTTACTGACCTTGGGCGCTGGGTGATCCCATCTAAACTAAGCAAGGGGTCCATATCTTCAAATTTACTGATAATTACTGATACACCGTTACATTGGACAAAAAAACGACATTCTAGCAGTTTTCGGGACTTGGTTCCCTAATTTTTTTTTTTTTTTTTTTTTTTTTTTTTTTTTTTTTTTTATTTTAGGGAAACAAGCCTCCAAAACTGCTAGAATGTCGTTTTTTCTCTCAATGTAACGGTGTATGTAGTTTTCCCCTGGGAGGCCCCCTTTCCTTTCATTTTAATTACTTTGTCACCTTTTTTTAAGTTTTTTCGTTCTTCTTCATTCAGAGCAGTTGGTTTCAAGCATCTGTCTGTTGGTGTTTTTTTTTTTAGTTTTCCTATTTCATACTCAAAAAGTGGTTCTTCTGGTTCTTCGTCTCTCATTTTGTTGTGTGTCCAGTATACATCATCAAGGTATTCTTTATAATAAGAATAAAATCCAATTAGATCCTCAAGGTATTCTTCCATACTGTCATAGTCGTCATCACTCCAATTTTCGTCTAAATTTTCGTCTAAACTGATCTCCTCAAGAGCTCCTTTTACTTCAGCCAATTGCTTTTCCACACGCGGGCGGTGGGAAAATAATTGCCGATCAGTATCAAGATCATATTCAACATCTCCCCTACTTGGAGAACTTGGAGACTTTGCTTCTGGAGAGTCCATTTCAGAGAAAAGTAAATCTATTTATAATCTCAAAATTGGTACTAACGGTTCTTGCCCATCAGAGAAAACTATTTCAAATCCAATGGGATCATCGAAAACCTTCTCTAAATTCAAGTTAGTATATACATATACATTAACGAGCCCTGTGCATCCCCCGAATGCTCCCTCTCCGATGCTAACACCTCTCGATAATGTCACTACGGCGAGGCTAGAACACTTATAGAATGCACCGGGTCCAATGCTAACATCTTTTGGAATATAGACATTGGTAAGCCCGGTGCACTCTTGGAATGCACCCTTTCCAATACTAAACCCTTCTGCAAAGGTTACCGAGGTGAGCCCGGTGCACTCGGCGAATGCAAATTCTCCAATGCTAACCTCTTCTGGAAAGGTCAACGAGGTGAGCCCTGTGCACTCCCAGAATGCAAACTTTCCGATGCTAACATTTGGTGCAAAGGTTACCGAGGTGAGCCCGGTGCAATTCTTCAAAAAATTATCTTTGATAATCACCCCTTCTCTAAAAGTTATCGAATAACCCGAGGCAAAATACTCTACAATAAAAGGCCCTAAGTCTATCTGCAGGCCGTTAAGACCTCCAATTACATCTAAGTCTCTTCCCTTTAAAATTCCAGAGCTAAACTTGAATCGAATCATCGCTGACCACTCTTCCATTTATTAAAAAAAATCTTCTGTATATATTATTTTAATTTATCGTAAGGTACGTTCGGAATCCTCTTCGATAAAAACTCTCGACCCCAGAATACGGCAATCATTAACGTCATCACCATGTCGTCGTTCAAGCCTTTCTTTGTCTTACCAGTGTAAATCAACTTGGGCAGGTCAAAAGGCTTCGCTGCTGGCAGGGTTAACTTTTTAAACTGGATCATCTGCTTCTTAAACTCTGCCTTGGTCTCCAGCAGACGCTTGTTCGCATCCAACTTGGGATTCGCACATACACACCCAGGAATTATGCGGGTATTTGCAGCATACTCAAGTAAAGTCTGGGCGTACAACCCCTTTCGCTTGTGCGTTGTGTTCACACCAGCTTTTTTCTTCTCGTGCACAACATAAACGAGCCTCTCGTCTCGAACCATGTGCTTCATATGCTCTGCCTCCTGACCCAAGTTCGCCTCGGGGATAAAAATACAATAGGCACCCTTCAGCCGAGGATGAGCTCGCAGGCCACGAATATGCTGAATCAACAAAGCGCGAATCTCTTCAGGACCAGTCGCAGGAGACGCGTCCAAACCGACGATAAAACACTTATGCTGTATTAACACCACACTCACCACTGCCATATACGAAGCACCGCCACCCGTGGGGTCCACAGCTGTGAAAAAGTAATTCGCATCCTCGTTTAATTCAGACATTTGCATCATTGCATCCACCACTGGCATGCTAAAGACACTGTCGGCATCGGATGTTATTTGTCCCATGGACTCTCTTTCCATTAATTCCTTCTGGTCGCCGTACAGGGCTCTCACCATATCCAGCTTCGCAGCGCTCTTCCAAGGGGGAATGAGATCCTGATTATGAGTACAAGAAGAGCCCTTGCCCGCCTCTTCGCATGCTTTGCACACTAGAGAGACACGGATCGTCCGGAAAAAAGCCTCACCACGAGCATCCTTCAGCTCGAACATCTCAGAGTAGAAATTCTGCTTGTCCTGAGGTGTAGAAATGGCAATCAGAGCAGTGGTCTCCATTTCTAATAAGGGCACCACGATCTCGTAAAACACCTGGAGGTCGAGGAACGCAGCCTCCTCCAAGTACAAGACATCTCCCCCCACACCGCGCAGGGTCTTCGCGTGCGAGGGGTACGAAAATATCTTTCTACGATCAAAGCCAAACTGAAGAATTAACTCCTCCTGATTACACTTCACGATTGCAGAGGCCATTGGAGTCTTCTTTATTATATCTCGAATTAACTCGAGCAGCTTCTGAGACGCACGACGGCCCGTACTGAACACACTCTGGGTAGAATGAGGCACGCACATTGCGTACGCAGCTATGAACATGGCCACCGCAGTTGTCTTGCCAAAACGACGAGGGGTGAGGCATAAGACGCTCTGACGAAGATCACTCCAGCCGTTCATTCGCATAATAGACTCCAAGTCTATGTCAGGGTCATCCTTATATAAATGCAACGCTACTGCCTGAATAAATCGATCGTGGAACTGTCGCTGCATCTTTGAACGCTCATACCCCAGCTCGTTCAGTGTCTTACGAATCGCCTGCATGCGCTCGTCGCCCTTGCAGATTTTACTCACGTGCTTTTTGGCCCCGTGCATTCGAGGCATGTTCAGCTCAATCTCCTCCAGCCTCCGATCCTGATAGTACTCGTAGGCTGAGGTGAGGTATTTGCGGTAGGAAAGAGGCACCATTGGGGTGACTGAATGCATACTTATACACGCTGTCTGATTAAGACCTAGGAGACACGGGACATACGAATAGTATTACCAAATCTTTTGTAGTTGGAAACCGGTATGGGAACAGGTTATCGTTGACCAAATAATTTTGTCTTCAGAAGTACGAATTTCAATAATCTTGAAGTCACTTATTGTTTGGTGATGATACGTTGCATATTCATACCCCAGATCTTTTGGAACCACTTTTGTCTGTACTATTATTCTACCATTTTTATATATCCTATAGTCTAACAAAAATGTCTCACCTGATGCGAAGTCTGGGTTTACCCTTGTTTTATGGACAGCATACGTATCTGTCTCCCTCAATATCCTATCACTCACAACCCAAATAAATTGTTTTTTTTTTCTTTGTCTCTGAAGTAACTGTTGTAAGGTTTTCCGGAGTGTAAGTTATATTGTATTTGAATTTTAGTGTCCCTAGGCAGTTGGGATTTGAATTTCAAAGAAGATTTTGATTCGCTCGCAGACATTTTAAGAATTTAAAAGTATATTTATATATTTTTTTTTATTATTTTATCTCCCTGTACTATCCATACTCCATCAGGCACCTTGAAGCCCGAAGGCAAAGTCGCGCCGCCTACCTTTGCACCCTGAGCTATCCGTGCAAAAAGCAAGTCCGGGCCCTTGAGTATAATTACGATATCTGTCATTCTCGTAAACTGAGTCAAACTTATAGTTCATCCTTTCCCCTCTGAAGCATCTTCTTTGTAATACCAACATTATACTTCTTCTTCAAAGCCGCAGTGTCGTCCTTCTTCTTTTTTTGGAGCTTTTGGTAGTTGTCCTGAAGATCCTTCACTGCATCCTCAAATAACTTCTCAATTGTCTCACGCTCCTGCTTCTCCAAGTCCAACAAATTTTTGATGTACTCCAGAGGAGCCGTGCTCAAATCGTCTATAAGAACCTTATCCTCCACAGAGCAGTGCTCCAAAGTATTCACATTGCATGGAGGCTTCAACACCTTGGCAAACTCGTCGAGAGCGTCAAAGTCGCGACCACCCTGGTAGGCTTCCAGGTTACCTGGGTCCCCGTACTTTATGGTTGGGAATCCCTGGACACCTACCTCGTCGCACAGGGGTTTTCCGCTGCCAATGCAGTCCACGTCACCAATAAGCACGGTATCTGAATCCTCGTACTGCTTCATAAGCTTATCCCAGGAAGGCTTCATCTTCTTACAGTGGCCGCACCATGGGGCAAAGAATTTAATAAACACAGTCTTGCCTGCTACCGAGCTGTCCCAGTTGTCTGGGGTCAGTTGGAGTGCAGATGCTTGGGCGATCAGAAGAAAGAGCAGCTTCATTTATGCGAAATGTTCCGGTTAAATAGTCACGTGTCATTAATTTGAACTCTCAAAAAAATAACGAATCTTATACTCAGCATTACCAAGATCGTAGGCAGCGTTTGTGTCGGGAATGATACTCTTCTTTAACACTAAACGATATGACTCGAAACCAAGAGCCTCCAAGAAACCCTTCACTATGATCTCACCGTCAGAACAGACCTTACCGTTCGTCGCACAAAAAAAGAAAGCGCTAAAGAAAAAAGGTCGCACCGAGTAGGTGCGTTCAACCAACACTCAAAGGACACATACACCGTTACATTGAGCCAAAAAACGACATTCTAGCAGTTATTGGTACCTGTTTCCCTAAACAAAAAAAATATTTTAAAATAAAATAAAAAAAAATATAAATGATTTTAAGATTTCAGTTCCAAAAACTGCTAGAATGTCGTTTTTTGGCTCAATGTAACGGTGTATCTACTTTTTAACGGGAATAGGAGACATTTATTGCAGGTGTAGCCCTGTCGAATGTAGTCGAAGCGACGGTACTTTTTGTTCAGAGTCGTGTAGTGGCTGATCACACTGTCGAGTTTGCCTCTTTGAGTCAGGCCTCCCTTACGCATAATTTCGGACATGTTTCCTTCAAGGTAATTTGAACGCGAGATCTGACAGACTGGGGTGTATATAAACTCGACGAAGAGGAAAAGTGCAGTAATCCTTCCAATCCTAAATGCTGAAAAGAAAGTGCGTATCCGATTACTTTCCAGACATGTGGGTAAGAAAGAAGTTAAAGATTAGAAGAGTGCCCGAATCTGCTTCATCAGACGTGTCCGACATATCAGATATATCAGACATCTCGGATATATCTGACGTAGAGTCACCGGAAGCTGACGGGTATCGCTCTGAAGAGTTTTGATTTTACGCGTAATGGAGGATTTAGTGAAGGGGAGTGTTTTTTTTCGAAGGGAGTTTCCGCCCACAGACTTCGTTTGCGACTCAATGGGTCATCTTATACACTTCGACGGTGATTACGATGTCGAGAAGCACAGACTAGCCTACGAGAGGGCAAGGAAGTGGCTGTGGTCAGATGGTAAGTGGCTGAGTAAGCCTGGGATGCTGCCGTTTCGTCGTTTATTTGTTGATCAAATAGATCGGGCAAAGTATCAGACATTTAAGCCTCGCAAAGTCGAGTTTTCTTTGAGTTTTGACGCTCTGGGGGTGCGTTACGAGGAGGGCTGGAAAAACGGTTTACCCCCAGTGTGTGTGGGCATGTTGGGCAAGTATAAGCGAAAGCCTGCTGTTGTCGTGGATTTGGTCGTGCGAGAGGAAGAGGAGGACGTGCGGGTAGGCATAGGTGACCCCGAGTGCCTTTTTAAGGACTACGAGAGTCATAATATGATCCGATTTTACGGCACGAAGAAAACGAAAGTGACGAAGAAGTACTGGAAGTTGATGACTGCCAAATGCGACGTGGAGGTGGCTGTGACGAGTACAATGTTCCACCGCTCAAATCGTGTGATTAAGGAGTTTAAGGACCGTGGTGTGATCCGTGCGTTAAAGTACATTGCGGAGCCAATTACTGTGGCTATCGAGTACTGTAATATACCAGATAGGTTGAAGGAGAAGAGGCCACTCGACCCAATACCGAGGAAGAAAAGTAAGGATAATTTCAAGCGCAGAAGAATTTAAAATCTTAAATGTAAGCCCATTTTTTTTATTTGATTAATAATATCTTCAGGTAGAGTCGTGTCTAACTGTTCCTCTGCAAAATTCGTAGCATCTTCATGTTCTTGAGTGTATGTTACTACTTTTGTTCTAAGTACGTCAGCTTGCTGTTTTACCAGTAGTATTCCTTCTTTTACATTATCGGGTATATTCTCAAACTTTGAAAATTTATTAAAATCTGTTACCACGAAATCTAAAACTTGTATAATGTCTCTTAAATTCATTGTTGTCACATCTTGTTTTAGGCGCTTCGCAAGAGAAGTAGCATCTTTTTTTACTAGTTTTTTGGTTACTTTTGCTGAACCTTCTGGTTTCCACATGTCAAATATCCAAAAAAGAGATTTACTACGGACAAAGATATTTGCATCGCCAACATCACTATTATTATTTATATTATTAAGCACTCGAATAAATTTTTGTGTTTGAATTATAGGATTATCCAAATCCTGCTTCAAAATGGCTATTTTTTCATTCACTTTCTGTTCAAATTTTTTTTTTAAATTATCATCATTAATGAATTTTGAATCTTGCAGCATCAATTCTAGTAGATTAATTTTGTAAAGAAGTGAAGCAATACCTGATTGAGCGTTAAATCTGTCTACGAGTTTTTTAATGCTTTTTTTTGTGTATTCTGGTTGGATTTGCTTTGCCAAACTGTTTAGACTTTGTTCTGATGTAGGTCTATCTCGTAATAAAGCCATTTAAACAGATTTTCATGTTTATATATAGTTTTTTTTGCTTGGTTACAATACTATATATTTTGTGAAACATAATAAGCCTGAATGTGCTAAGATACATTCAAAGTATATGAAGCCAGGGGATATGATTAGTTCTGAAAGGATGACCTGTATCCAGACATGTGTGAGGTTTCAGCGCTTTGTTTTGTTCAAGTACTTTCTTCAATTTGAAAGTTTGGTAGCTCGCCAAAGCAGATACTATGCCTAGTATATATTATGCCTGTTCCCTTTTCAAAAATGAAAGTTTTCTCACTACTTGCTCTTTTATTTGTTGCGGAAGCATGTCCACAAGGACAGTATCAGTCAAACTCTGAATGTTTGGCCTGTCCGAGCGGAACCTCGCCCAATAGCGACCAAACAACCTGCTACGATGTATGTGGACATCCATTTGGAGACGGAGAGTCTTGCAGAGACTTGTGCTACGTACCATTTGGAGATAATAATTCTTGCAGGGACTGTGACGGCGTAATTAATGGGACTACCACTGTAGACGCGTGCGGACACTGTGGGGGCGACAACTCGTCGTGTACAGACAGATGCGGTGTTGTGAATGGCTTCGACGACTGCAAGGACTGTTCTGGAGTACGCTGGGGTAATAAAACTGTAGACGAATGCGGTGTATGTGGTGGTGACGGAAGCTCATGTGATCACTGTGTTAATATTACAGACCCGAAGGAATATGTTCGCAGGCTGTGTTGCTTAAGATGTTAACTCATTATTTTCATATTCATACGACTTTTAGGAATCTTTTTTCGCCGTGATTGGCCGGGTATGAAGGCTCTGCGGTCTTTTGAAGGGTCAAATCGAGGTAATTCGGTGGAGCATAAGAGTCTTAACACTATTCGAATTCGCTCTAAGAGGTGTACATCGCGGGAGCGTACGCCACGAAGCTGCTTCAGTAGCAGGTGGCGCCATACTAGTATCACGAAAAGAATTATAATATAGATATACATTCTTATAATTATATTGTAGTATATAGGCCTGTATTTTAATTTTTTTATGCTATAAAGTGCAATTTTTGACAAAATTTCCAGTATTTTTATCATATGTGGCGTATATATAGAAAAATATATTAAAAAAAAATGGTAGATGAATTAAAAAAAGCTGTTGATCACGCTGTGCGGAAAATGAAAAAACAACACGAAGCCATTTTTAGTGCAACAGAAAAACTAAAATTAAATTCACAAAGTCAACATAATCCTTATCTATTCGACTCTGTACAAGACTTTCTAGCTTCGTTTTCTTTTAATGGATCGCACTCAGTCAAGATGCATCATCATTTTGATCAGTGGTTGTATATTGGAGCATATAAGGCCTTTAGTAAAAGAGAAATTGAAGAAGGGGGAATAGATATGAAATTAAAAATCGGTTATACCACGAATATAAGACAAAGAGAGGTATCTCTAAACTCTGACACTCATTATAAATTAAAAATGGTGTACTCCTGGCCGATTGCTAATGCTCAACTATTTGAAACACAAATTCTCAGATACTTAAAGCATTTCATACATAAAGATGCTTTTCTTGACGACAGAAAAATAGAGTCATCAGAAGTTATATGGAGTTTAGATTTAATTACAGTTGTCAGAGTTATACAACTTCTTATACTTAAGTATGCGATTCTATACGACTTTATTCAGTGCGATCAGAGTCTTAAGATCTTATTTAAAAACTTTATGGTAAGTGCACCAACAGGCATTCAATACAGAAAAAAATCAAGGTTTGCACTGTTTATATATAAAGATGTCGCAGTAGACATAGACGACTTGTTTTTGCAGTTGCAAAGACTTAATATTTCTTTTGATGATCGTGGATTCTACATAAAGGTATTAAAAAATTGGAGGGTTAACTCTTTTGATTCACAATTGACATCAGATATATATTTTGATGGTAATAAACCCAATGAATTAGGTTTGAGTATAAATGACAATACTTTCGGATATTATGAAGGAAAAACGTATCCAATAAAGATTCTTGGTTTTGGCATAGGGCCTTATGAAGGGTCTTTTTATATAGAATGGTTACCTTATAAGAATATTAAGGACCCAACCCCAGGGCCGAGGTCTAGCAACCAGTCAAATGAACAGCAGTTTTTAAAACCTGAGGACATACGGCTCAATTTGAACAAGGCAAACAAATTTCAATTTAAACTACGAATTTGAATCAAATCACAGTTACGTTCTTTTTTGATTATAATATATTATTTAATTGATTAAAAAAAAATTATATTTTATTCACGACATTAGAGTTTTGGTAGTCGCTCAGTCGTTCGTACGCACCATGCCCTGTAAATGCGGAAGTCTAACTCATCAGAGAAGTAACCACAAAGATTGTCCTCTAAACAGCCTAACTTCAGCATCCGAGTCGTCTGGATCTGAGTCAGAATCTAAGTCGGGATCAGCATCTGAGTCCGAGTCAGCATTCGAGTCAGCGTCCGAGTCGTCTTCAGATCATGAAAGTGAAAACGACGCGGCACTACCCTCTGAGAATATATTAAACCTGTTTGATGAGATGAAAGCTACGCATCCTGATAAGAAGAAGCTCAAAGAGGCTATCAAAGTGAAAATTCAAATATTAGGAACACCAGCGATTTACTCTATTGTCTGGAGCCTGTGCGAGACTTTTTGTAGTCTTGTCCATAACTACAGACACGATCATGAGCTACCGGGCCTGTTACTTCCTATAAAGAAGATCACTGATGAAATTTATGCTACTATGATTTCAGACATGAACTTCTACACGCAGGTTGCTGAGGAAATGCCTCCTGTTAAAATGGACATATTGAAATCTTTTGGAGAGCTCATTCAAGTGTGCTATGATACGACAAAGACGAAAGCCTTCAAAGATGCTGTCCACAAGGTCGTTGAGCATTCAGATTCTTTTCTTTACGCTCTGAAACTTTTTAAAAAAAATAAAGAGAGTCAGGACGTTGAGATGTTTCTCATGCGGTACGCTAAAAGTCTCTACAGTATTAATATGGAGAATATTGAAGTTGAGATTTCATTCTAAAACTTGACTTACTTTTAATATCTTGAGAGCAGAATTTATTCATAAAATAAAAAGGCTTCAAGGATGTTTCAATTTAAATATTTGTAGAATTATTAAATGGTTCAAGCAAGACCTGGACGGTAGCGTATAGGAGCTCTTGAGGCTCTCGAGGACCTACGGGGTTTGGAGTAGTCCATTACCCTGTAATAGTAGCCCATCAAACGAGTTTGGACCTCGAGGGAAATTAAATGTCTGCATAGTGGGCAAACAGACTGCACTTGGTGTTTTTGTGAATATCGTACATGTTGTACTAAACACCATGTGCAAAATACGTGTTTGCAGGGTAGTATAAAATTCCCATACGTCTTATAAAAGCATATGGAACAAGTTATGTTTTTCACTGTAGGTTTAATTACCACAGTAAAATTAAATTGAATATTTCCTTGAATACGCATTTTTTTCTTACCTGGCATATGCTTTTCTGAATAAATCTTAAAACGAATTAATCTAATTCAGATATAGTTAAGTGTATAATTTTTTTTCTGATTTTTTTTCGGCTTTCCTTGTCAATATTTTATATTGTATTTTCTATTTTTTAATCTTTCTTGTTTTTTGTGAAATTTTTCGTTTTGTTTTTTTTGTTGGTTTAAATTTTTTTTTTGGTATTTTCAGACTTGACTTCACATAGTTTAGAATACTGTTTTTTTTTATTTTGGTTATTTTTTGACTTAGCTTCATCTGCTTCAATATGCCCGATTTTTTGTTTTTTATTTTTTTTGGTTTAATATTGGCAGGGCATAAAGGAGGGACTGAGAATTCCACTTTACTGCCTTATGTCAATAAGTCCCCCCCCTTTTTTTTACGACCCCCGATCTTAACTCTACCAAGAAATCTCCCCGTACTTTAGTGTATGAACGGTACTTAACTCTACCGTTGTTTTTTGGTGTAGTACTGTAAAGTACGTTGAGTGGGGGTTTTAATTTTATGCGTAACGGTGTATGTTTTTTTTTGGTATGCAGGCATAGGGTGTTTAAAATGATGCGTAACGGTGTATGAGTCTTATTTGGAATGAAGGGTGCGTAACCCTACGGGGCCAGTCCCCTACAGGTGCGTAACCCTACGGGGCCAGTCCCTACGGTGCGTAGCCGGGACCCTAACCCTACCGGACCAGTCCCATTGGTGTGTAGCCCTACGGGGTGAGTCCCGCCGGGTGCGTAGCCCTACGGGGTGAGTCCCGCCGGGTGCGTAGCCCTACGGGGTGAGTCCCGTTGGTGTGTAGCCCTACGGGCCAGTCCCGCCGGGTGCGTAGCCCTATTAAGTAGGCCCGCCGGGTGCGTAGCCCTACGGGGTGAGTCCCGCCGGGTGCGTAGCCCTACGGGGTGAGTCCCATTGGTGTGTAGCCCTATAAAGTAGGCCCAACGGGTGCGTAGCCCTATTAAGTAGGCCCAACGGGTGCGTAGCCCTGCGATTATTACCGTACTACTCAGATATCAGTCGCCTAGTTAGAAACCGCCCGAACCAGACCCTAATGTTCGCAGTGCACGACCTACCCGCTTTGAAAAAATGCGCGCCCGCCAGAATTGTGGGCTTTGCCTCGCCCGCAAGATGGGTGGGAGACTACGAGTCGTTCGCAGAGGCGGTACTTAAGGGTGCACCATACAACAGGCAGGCCTGGGGCTTCATACACTGCAAGGACTACTGCCCTGAGGACTACAGGGCTGTGGATTTGATACGCAAAGGGGGCGAGGATCGCTGCGAGTACCACTGGAACTCGGCACTGAAGATCGTCTGTCGAAACGCCTGGGACAGGGCCAGGGGGAAATTCGCGCGCTGCCCTACCCCCCACGAGAAAAGACTGGGCCTCAGAGCCAAGAGCCTTTGGTGCTCAGTGGACTCTCTCTCGGACCTGTCCTCCGACGAGGACCTGTCCTCCGACGAGGACGCCCCGCCCAAGCTCACCAGGCAGTGTGCTGTCAATCCTGAATTACGCACCATACAACGCCTCACCCTGCGGGAGGAGCTCAGCGTTGCGAGGGACACCAACCACTACAAAGCAATGGGACTGGCGGACATGGACTGCGACACCAAGTGGGACAAAACCCTGCAGGATCTCAAACACTCAGGGGACCTCATCATGCCCTCCAAGGCACATTCGGGGTTCTACCACAACACAAAGCGATGGTACAAAACTTACAAAATAAAAACCCTCAGGGACCTGCTCCAAAGGCCCCTCAGGTTTCCTGTAGAGCTGTTTATCACCCCGAACAGCTCCCTAGTGATAGCACAGGCACCAGTGACGCCCAGGGACGCGCACGGGCCGCTGTTTGTGCCCATTAACCCTCCCAAATGACCCAACCCACCGCTTAAACGCTATAAAACTGTACACGACAACACACACACCGCCTACAGCACAAAAACACCCCATATCAAACTCCCAGCAACTGCTAGACCGCGAACGTCAAACTAGATATTCGACACGACTCGGGAACCTTACCGTTAAACAGAATTCAAGAATACCCTCTTAAAACAGTCAACAGCACCTATATAACCCATTTTCATACACACCTGCTAGTATTATTACTTGCAGCGCGACACGAACCACGAAACTTACACCAGAGCTAAATGTGCCCCTGTAGAATTCAAACGAATACGGTTCTGTAGGTGCACACCCATTTGCATCAGATCTTTTAAAACTCGTACTTAAGGAACCCACCGCACCCCAATCAAAAGGCTCCACTACATATATCACATAAATAAACACGAGAGAGCCACAGACTGAGTCGGTCTTTTCACGACCGAGGTTGAGAACTGCGATAATAATACCTAACCCCACGGTACTCGCAAATGGAGACACTATATAATACTTAAAGCATGTGCACACAGGNNTTGTGATTAATTGTAAGAAAAAATAAATTAATCTTTAGCACCGAAATATTTAAAACATAAATCGAATAAGCTGTTCTTTATTACTCTTACCCTACCCGACCCTAAACTATACAATATGGCATCTTACAATGGTGAAGAAAAATGCGCACACTACGTCCAAGTTTACGCTTGCCACCCTAACAATACCGAAGTTCTTTTTAAGACTGAGGTAAGGACCCCAACACAAGATACTATGATCGAAGAGCTCATTGACTGTATCCGGACTGCCACTGATCCTCGCATCAGGAAGATGGACACTCTAGAGTTCTGGACCAATGGTCTGAGCGAGCTCACTGCTAAGCCATGGACGCTAACTCTGTGGGACGACAAGCCCAAGTACCTGCTATACAAGCTGTGGTACGACTGCATCTGCCTGAAGCTAGGTGTAATGCCCCAAGTCACACTCGTCTCGGACAAGATACCAGTTGGAATGCCAGAGCACTGGAACTTTGTCAATACTCGCAACCCGATAGAAGTCGAGTGCGATAATCACCATGAGTGTGGTATGTTCGTCAACCCATCGGACCTGCAGAATGGCGAGTACAACTTAGCCGAAGAAGGTCACGGATACGCCTGCTGCGAAGCCTGTAAGAACAGGATTGTCCCCTACCTAGGCCAGGGCATCGAGTACATGCACCCTGACACCAGACCGGACGACCCCTACGAGTACCCGACTGCGTTTGCAGAGCAGACCAACTTCAATCCATACCCATATCGCTACAGGTTCGGAGTCACTCGCCTAACTTACAACAATCAGGGACAAAGTGAAAACTATACCTGGGCTTAACTGAGAGAGTCTCGCTAAGTGAATATATAAATCAAATAAAAAAAAAGAATCTAAACTAATTAAAGAATAAAAAAAAATTAAATAAATCAAGTAATATTTTTTTTCAAAATATCCCAGTACACATCAAAGGGTATCAGCATAAGACCAGGCTGCAGGCGAATATTCCCAACATCGCACACACATTCCCACATGTTTTCGTGACACATATAGCACTTAAAGGTTCGACACTCCACACAAACACCACACCCAGTCAAAAAGCAAGTCAGAGCATCCACCACTGGACTCTTGTGCACTCCCATACGATTCGCATGCATGAGGCGCAAATCAGAAAAATACTCAGAGTCGTGTACGCATTTTTTCCAGTCCATCATGTACGACATGTCCAAATATCACCAACTAGTTATTTATGCGAATTTGTCTACTACGAGTACTTTATACCACGATCAGTATAAATACTGTTTTATATGCTACAAAATTGGTATTTTTTTATTCTTCTTTATTCACTAGCTTGGCAATTGCATACACATACATACTCATCTACACCTCATTATGGCTGCACAAGGATCTTCAAAAAAATGCGCAAAAGTTCAAATTATGAACCTGCTTGCACACTTTCCAGAGCAAAGTCTCGGAGCATCTACCCTTAAGTACATGGCAACTGATGAGCCAGTACCCTACTCTGAGTTTGAGTTTCTCAAACATCTGTGCAAAGGAATGAGTCTGAAGGCCTCACCTGCTACTGTAATAAAACATAACAGTAACTGGTTTGTAAGCTCAAGCAGCAAGCATAATAAAAAACTTACTCAAATGTACAAGGGAAAGGGCCCCTACTCTGCTATCAAAGGCCTAATAGCATTTGGAGAGGGCAGTCTTTTTACCAACAGTGTCACTCACTTATTTGACGAGGAAACTCTGCTATCAGTTGAGCTCGAAACTGACCCTAAACAAAAACCAGGCAAGCGAGTCGCACAGATTGACACAGGACCACAAAAACGTGCAAGAGTTCAGGCTATGGAAGCATGTATAAAGAATTAAGACCAACAATACCTAACCCTACGACACTTACAACAGACAGTACTTAAAGCACCCGCATACATTCATGCAATTTTAATAGGTCATATCCATAAGTACTTAAAACGACTGCGTACATTATATAACACATAAAAAAATAATAAATCAATCTTAATCACCAAAATATTATAAACATAAATCGAATAAGCTGTTCTTCGTTACTCTTACCCTACCCCTACCCTAAACTATACAATATGGCATCTTACAATGGTGAAGAAAAATGCGCACTCATGACCTGGGCGACCTTAAGTGGAGATGTAAACAATGAGGTCCTTGTAGAAACCAAGGTAAAGATACCCGATGCGAACGAGATGTATGACGAACTATTGGAATGCATTTCAAGCTCCACTGATGATCGCATTCGCAACATTGACCCGTCGTGCACCAGTAAGATAATCTCGGACGGACCCTGGAGCATCCACACGGACGACCAGGCCACCCTGCTGCTATACAAGCTCTGGTACGACTCTGTTACCCTTCGCATGGGGCTGAAACCAATGGTGACTGTGTTCTCTACTATGAGGCCCCATGGCATGCCTAATCACTGGGCTCATGTTCACAGTCCAAAGGAAATCCAGTGGAGCTACGATGCCAGCCAGGATGTACTCTACAACGACGAAGAAGGAGTCCGCATTGAATACATGCACCCAGATACTCAGCCAGAGGAGAGCCAGCAAGTCCAAGCCCCAGCCCAGCCAGTCCAGCAAGTCCAAACCCCAGCCCAGCCAGCCCAACAGCTTCCATGGTACCACCCGAATTGGGTGCCAGAGGTACCTTACTGGAACCAACCAACTCGCAAGTCGAAGAGAGCCCATTCTGGTGGGGTACAGAAACTCAGCTACAACAGCCAGGGCCAGTGCGAATCCAATACTGTCATTGCAAAGGCAGTCTGGGAAAGTCTTCATGAGTAAATACATAAATCAGCTAAATAACGCGCACTTCAATTTCATTACTAAAGTAAAATTTAAAAACAGAGAAAAACCTATCCCATTCAAATGCTGGACCGAGGAAAGTAGGATTAATGTTCAACTAAATATAAAAGGAGGGAGCACCCTGTGTGCCACTATAAACCTCGACTATGCAAGCATATTTATCAAAGAAGCTATAAAGAACATAGTGCAGAAAGATTCTAAATTAATAATAAAATACTTAAACTAAAATCAGACTACATTACATACAATTATATTCATTACATTCATAAACATGAGTACTCTAAACCTAAACAACATGCCCAAGAAAAATGCGGACCCGATCAAATCTGGCAGGATTAAATCACAAAGGACGAAGACGAAATTCTGTAAGACACTGGGGTGCACATACTTTACGAAGGATACCCACTGCTCTGGGTGCAAGTCAGGCCTGCCGAAAAAGAAAGCTAATTTCAGAAAGAAGCTTGGGAGTGTGGTCAACATCATGACTATGCACTCGCATGGGGTGGTAGGTGATACCATCCTGGACACGCTAAGGAATCTCAGGCGGTCTGAAAAACCTGTCCTTTTTAAAGCCAAGGACGTCGCTAAGCTTTTCCATGGGGACTACAATTTCAGCTCACGAAGCTATCACCCAGTACTCATGTCTCCTGCTGATAAGATACTCATACGAGTTGTGGACTACTGGAATCTACACAGGAATAATGGATTTCACAGCGCTATACAGTGTTACTGGAACAGGGACTACTTTGACTACTACAGCAGTATCGAAGACAACCTGTACCACATGAGAGAGAAACTCTTTGACAAAGAGAGCCTAAAGAAAGTACTTGGGCCGAGTCACGGCCTATTTGAGTTATTATGGAAGCAGCTGCTCAGCTCGAAAGGACCAATCCCAAATCCAAACACCTGTGTGGGCAGAGCTAATCTAATATACTAAGCAGCTTTTGCCACCAGATAATCGAGTACATCGTCACAAACACACAAAGAGAGAAACTCAACCCACATACACTCTACTACAACTACTCTACAAAATTATGTCAACGTATACACAAAAAAAAGAATGCGTATTTGCTTCCCTTACCGACTCAGTCATCAGAGGTCTACCCTACAATACCCACAGCATTGAGTCTGTCATGTATAGCGAGTACGAGCAAGCAGAAGCCCCTATCGTGCAAGCCATTAAGAACCACGACTGGATGAAGGCAAAGGAACTCGCCAGTGACTACATATGCTCGCACTTCGAGTCAAAGGCAAGCACTGACCTTTCCAAGTTCAACAGGGTCCTTGGCGAGACCACCCCCGCCTGCGAGTACCCCTCACCGGGTCAAATATACGACCAAGTCATGAGCTGCATCGGGTCAGCCACTGACCAAAGCATTCGTCGCATCGGGCACAATTCTGAGTTCGCCCACAAAGTATGCGCTGCCATTTCAAAGAGCAGGCCCTGGTACATTTACTTCAAGTCCATGATCGTCTTCAAGGTATACAAGCTATGGTACCAGACAATTACCCTGGGACATTCAGACCCTCCAGTGGTACAGGTACACTGCGCGAAGAAGCCAGACATGCCAAGCCACTGGGAGCACTGGCCTACCTCAAGCACCCCAGCCTACGACCCGGACGACCTGAAGACACCGAAAGTCATGGAGGTACCGAGCTACACTCTCGCCTACGAGGAGGACTGGGGGTGGTACGACGCTTCTGACCCCTCATCCATTCGCATCCACTACCAGAGCAAAGCAAAGGCGAAGAGAGCATTTAGCAATACACTTTAAAAAAAAAGCGTAATGACTTCTATATCAAAACAAATATCTATCTATGAGAAGAGAAAGGACGAGGCAGAGAGAAAGTGCAAGAATATAGCAGCGAGACTCAGGCTGGAAAAAAACAAGAACCTGAAACACCTCTTCAAGCACTTTAAAAAGCTCATGAATACGAGCCAGCAATTTATTGACAGCAAGAAGGCATTGTTGAAAGAGGCAGAAGATGAGCCCATTGAAGAACTGAAGAGCTTTCTAGGTATCCTCATTGGATATATTAAGCTTCATATCCAGACATACGGGAGTCAGAAGGTTACAGAGGGCATACCCTACGATACTGTACAGGAAAAGGAAGACTGCGAGCATGTGCTGTCGCTCGTTGAAGGAGGAGAGCTTGGTACGGCTGCTCTCGAGCTTAAGTACCTGAACTGCGTGGCTTTCAGAGATAAACTTGACGAGTTAGCCATGTACTACCACAGCACTAACTGGTTTCAGAGTAAATACTACTACTATCACATACTACTAAACAGAGCTTAATCATGTCATCTACTATGCTTCAAAATAATGCGTATCTTATTGCAGGAATTGGCGAAGCCATCACCTGTGACGACAAAGTGTTTCTACTTGAAGGTGATCGCCACCACTGGCCAAACAACCTCAAGGAGGAGTGGCAGGAACACTGGTGGTTCGAGGCACCCTTCCAGGTCATCACAGTCAAAGAAAAGCTAAGCCTCCTGGGTAAACTCTACTCTGACATTGAGCAGGCAGAGTACATACTGGACTACTGCATACAAAAAAAAGGCTGGATTCCCAAGCTATTCTTCACAAGTGAAGACGAAGCGAAGCTGGCAAGGGAAAACAAAGAGTATGCCTGCTCCACTCACGAACTCAAAGAATTCCACAACATGCTCATGCACTTTACCGAGAAAGTGAAGGACCACCACTACCTTGAAATCGTATTTGGACAAATTGACCAGGGCCCCACAAAGGACATGGCCGTCGTGGAGCAGACTCGCAAGCGAGAGGTGCTGGAGGAGGCTGGGCACATCACACAGGCAGAGTTCATTGGGTTCTCAGACCCGTTCACCAGTCGCAGGACTGGACTGACCACCGTGTCTGCCCTATTCAAATCCCATATGGACATCCAAGACATGGAAATCATTTGGAGCCAAGTCGAGACCAATCGAAGGCCCACGGGGTACGAGTGGAGGTGCCCAATTGCATGGTACAAGTACATACCAGGTATTGACCACAGGCTAGCCGCACTCGAAAAGGCAGTCCAAGAAACTTGCAACGGAAAGTGGTACCCTCTCAAAGTACACCCCTGCATGGATAAGAAGAACAAAGACACTATAAGTAAATTTATCTAAGATGACAAAAATGCGCAGAGGGACAATGCTCACGAAAAGAGCCAAGCTTAATCTAAAAATTAAAAAATACAAGTCCATGAACAAGATATATAATAAATACAAGACCATGTCATTTGATCTATCTAACTTTGGGAAGAACGACATACCTGTACTCGGAGACAGGCTGGAGAAGAAGAGAGCCACTGGCCGAAACTACCGGCAGAGGATGAGCCTCATGAACAAAGTACTGGACGAAAGGATCAGCGAAATGGAGGACCTAAGTATTGGCATGCCTGGACCCATCTACATATGTGACTTCAAACCAATACTCACATTCACTCGGGAGGACGAGGACAACATTAAAAATATTAAAGACATATAAAGCCTAAACTTACACCACACAAAAATATGGAATATAACATGGATTTCAATACAGATTCAAAAAATGCGTACGATCAATGCGTAGTGGATTCGATGCCCATCGAGATGTTTCCAGGATACCGTCCGTTTACCGAACCCATCCCACTGCACGGGCCTGACTACACTGAGTGGACCCTGAGAGACCTCCTCTACGCCGGACTGCTCGACCTTGACTACGAGGGAACACCATTCGTGGAGATCATTAAGAACTGGAACCACAACGGACCACTGGAAAATCACCTCGATGTAGAGAACGTCCACGTGCTTCAACTGGTCGTCAGCTGGCACAGGGTCGCTGACAGGACACTAGCAAGCTACCAAATATTTCCAGAGTTCCCATTCAAATTCAGCATTGACAGGCACGGTAACTTCTCCCACAATAATGTTTACCTCGAAGGGAATCACTAAGGCCAAACAGATATCACGGAGTGCTCCTCTCGAAAATATGCGCACCGCACTAGCCTACCCTATTACACCTACATATATTATTAACGATATCAATACATTTTTAAGTAACGAAGACGGTATGAATCAATCCAGACTAGCTGTACTACTGCAGAATAAAAACCAAAACAGCCACTACACCACCTTTGGATTCCTCACATTTCAAGAATGGATAAAGTATCTGGGATATCCAATCGCTTGCAACAGGGTCTGGAAACCGAAGAACTCACAAGATCATGGACTTTAAAAAATGCGTAACGTGGCTGCGAACGGCACCGGGGGGAGAGATCAAAGACATTGCTGCGAGCGTGGGGGAGCGGCCACTGAGCAAGGACGAAATGAAGACTCTCTTTGCATTCTGCAAGGGGCTAGGCTGTCGTGTTATACTTGTCGAGGTATTCGAGCACAGGGGGGTCCGAGTACTCGGGAGCGGGTTTGATCACATTCTACAGGAAGCCTACACGAACAAGACCATTGATAGCCCAGTGGATGGCCTGCTCGTCCAAGGCGAAAGCACTTTCGTGGTCTGCCCAGGTGCTCTGCATATGTTTGACGAGTCATACCTAATGAAAGTAACACATACACTTTATTAACCTTTTAAGAATGAATGAAGTATCTGATATATGCAGTGATATGCAAGAGAATCTAGAAATGCGTACGATGATGGAAATGCTTGCACATCATAAACCAGTCGTAAAAAGCCAAGTCGAATTTTACATGCTCATGGGAAGTAAGAGGATGGGTGTTCAAATCACAGAGTCAATTTCTGCCATGATATTTGAAGAGACAGAATATGGCTGGTATGGTACTGGCAAACCATTCACTGGAACTCTACAAGAAGTCGCGAACCACTGCCACCAAGTGATTGAAGGTTACAAAATACTATACAATGTATAAACGCGTATTTCATTTATTTCTAAAAGATAATCTTACATTTAAAAAAGACGTCTACGAGAAGAGTATGGAACTCAAAGAAAGGTCTCTAACAAAGAATTACACAGCAAGGCTTCAGTACGAACAGGAAGAAATACACGCCATGCTAGAATATGCTATGAGCAAAGAGACCAACATGTTCAGACCCCAGAAGGACGGCATGTACTGCAAACTACTTAATGTAGTCATCAACGAAGAGAATTTGCACAGGTACTGGAACATTCTTGAGAAATGCATCTTTCCCAAGTCAGACCTTACATGGATGGAGTACATATTTGGCCCAGTCTACGAGCTATTCAGGAACCCAGAGCTCAATGACTTTCTACTCGAGTGGTACGACGACGAAAGAGAGACCGTCATGGAGCTATTCCTCTCGCACACAGAGGAGTGGGACTACCAATGGATGAACTACTACAAAGACATACAGGAGAACCCCACACACTACGAGGGCACCTGCAAGTTTCCATGTCTCCCAAGGAAAATACCAAAGTGCTTAGGACACATATCAGGCTGCGAGAACAGGTCACATCACATCTGCCAAGACTGCATATACCACTTTAATGACGACTCAGAATATGCGTACACTGGAGAAGCTCATTGCCAAGGGGATTGCAACATACAGGTGCCAGCAACTCCTCAAACTTCTCCAAGTATCGGATAAATACTTTTGGACTGGATCGGCAAGGACATGGGGCATGCATCAGATAGCTGCTAATTATAACATACCAGATATACTTTAAGAAGTACATGGCCTATATAAGCATAAATAATTAGGATACTATATATATAAATAAATTTACTTTAAATGCCTACACTACCTATAGCTCTACCTACTACATTAGGACCAGACGAAGACAAAGACGATTTACCAGTGGCAAATGTTGAACTATATACAGAGCAAACAACCGAGACATACGACCGAGCCATCCCCGAGGGCCTTGTACAGTTACGATTTTAATACACTATGGAATTATGCGCATTCATGAAAAAGACCATACAAAATGTCAACGACCCAAACTTCAATGAACACCAAGGCGTGGAGGTACAATGCCACGTGTGCAAGACCAAGAAGAAGGGAGGACTCACGCTGTTCCAATTCTATGCGAAGAATGGGAAAGTCTACTGGAAAAACAAGGTACTCTCGTGCAGCCATATGGACTGGGACGGGGAACCAGGATGCTCATGCTGCCACACCATAAGAGACGGGAAACCTGTCTGCGGCAACTGTGCTGGATGGGACATCATGTCGGGATCCATCACCAAGCAAATGAAGTTCCACAATTTCACCTGGCAAGACGGTACCGTCTCGGCATGGAAGGCAAGACCAGGCATGCCATACAAGCAGTTCGAGTGCAAGTGTGGGCACATCGAGTGCTTCCAGTTCGAGAAGGCCAGGGCACAGTACAAATGTCCCAAGTGCAAACCCAAGAAGAGGATCACAGACCTGGAAGAGGAGAACAAACAACTCAGGGCCAAACTAGCCAAGATCGAACACCTACTTAAATAATGCGTACACTAATAGCTTTTCTTGCCTTTTGGGTCTACCACAAGTTTATATACTATGATAATAAGCCCATGCATAAACACATCATTGCAGCTCACCTATTGTTCACTGCCACGGGGCTCTTCGGGATACCAGGCAACGTTAACTATTGGCTCGTCATACCGCTGCTCATCAACTGCACTCGCATTGAACTGTACACACTGCCCCTGCACACGAATAATGTTGGGTACTTTGTGCTACATGTACTGAAGAATATACCCATCTGGCTCATGTTTCATATCGCACACTCAAGGGGATACTCGGGAGCCTACCTAATCTCCATACTTACCATGGACACCATCGCATGGGTTCTTTACGAAATAAGAGTCACTACATCTTATCACAGGCAGCTAAGCTACACAACATACCTTACAATAACAACATTAACATGAGTTCTGAATTATGCGTATACTGGAGCAACTCCAAGGACAACTACCAGCTGTCCAACTTCTACCAAGTTAACATTGCTGTTGGTGAGCACCTCTACCCCTCGGTAGAGCATGCCTTCCAAGCCATGCAGCACGAGACACCCGAACCCTGGACAGTGAACGGTGCATTCTCTGACTGGGAATACGTTCTAGCCAGAGTCAACGAAGCGAGGAAGGCTCCCATCACTGCAAAAAACCTAAAAAAGAAAAACATGATTGGAGCCCTTGCCAAGATGGTCGCGGACAGACCCCTTATGTTTCGACTCGAACCAAAACCTCTTGCCGACCCATACTCCGAGGAGGTGTGGATGCCCCTGTTCGAGGCCAAGTATGTCGGAAAAGACCTGGATAAGCTACTCAAAACTTCTGGCCAACTCGTGCGGCACGACCCCAATGCTAATGAGGGGACTATCATTGCTGCGAGGTGGGACAGGGTATTCGGCAAACTCGTAGGCCAAAACAAAATGGGCCAAATGCTTACCAAGTTCAGGGACTCCAAGCGACCCAAGAGAAAGGCAGAGGTTATTGAGGGAGAGACACTCACCTTCCAAGAGGCTCTCAATAAGAAGTTCAAAGAGGCACACGACAAAGGAATGGTCATCGAACTGGACCAAGACGAATTCCTACCCCATGACTGGGGAGACTTTACTGATGAGCAAAAGCTCTCTCACGCTATGGAGAAAAACTGGACTCTCCAACAGTGCGCCAAGTACATACACATGCCAAACGAACCAATGTACACGCCAAGCTCCAGCTCTAAGTCAATGATATTCTCGGACTCGTCGGACTCACATTATTCCCTACCAGTCCCACAGGCACCAGAGGCACTCACAACAGATCAAATCAAGGCCGGACTCCAGTCAACATCTGGCATGGTGCTCACTTGGTCACACTCGGTCGAATCGGGGAACTATGTCAACCCAATCGGAACCAAGGGAAAAGGATTTACCTACATGGATCTCGACACACTAAGGCAGTTTCTCAACAAGAGGAAGTTTCGTACTCAAATGTTCAGAGTACAGGGTCCCACACACTTTCAAGGACATGTGCTCGTTGTCAGGAATTTCATACGACAAGACCAGAGGCAAAGAATGATTGACGAAATCAATGCACTGCCTAACTTTGACACCAAAGGATGGTTCAGGGGCAAATGCCTCAACAAGTCCAGATGGAACACTCTGCTCACTGACAGGGACGTCCAAGGCAGTGTACATGAACCCGACAAGGCTCTCAGGAAAAGCTCCGAGAACAGCTTTGAAAAAACACCCGAGTGTAAAGACATCAGGAGAATCCTAAGCACATGGACATCCATGAATCTCGATACAGAGAATCTAATGGCAGAGGCCAATGTCTACGGCATCACCAAAGCAGGAGGCAAGGCACCCAAGGTGGCACCCGGTATTGGACCACATGTTGATGGTGAAACAGTCATCGCTACCAACCTCGTCGGCCAAAGGCTGCTCTGCCTAGGTGCTTACCACAACACCATGCCCACTGGACCAAGGACTCAAATTACCATCAACCCTGGGGACATGTACATCTTTGACACGACAGCCGCTGGAACATCCATAAGGGGCAGACACATAAGACACTGGGCCTCGGGGGGGAGGGGCGACATAGCTTACATTGCGAGGCTCGAAAAAGAACTCGTCAAAAAAGTCAACGCCATGAAAGCACCTCTATCCGAGGCAGCACAATTCATACAAGAGAACAAGTACCAAGATACACAAACACACGAAATATAAAATACTCAAAATACATAACATAAAATGGCTTTTAAAAAATGCGCACTCGACGACATGGCCTTCTGGCTATCTGTAGACATGAAGCCACACAACACGTGGTTCAACCAGAGCTGGATACCTGGCTACCCCATCTGGTCCTGCGAACCCAGGTACAAGGGAGACCTCAGGCTCGTACACTCATTCTACACTCCAAAAATCATGGACCAACTCAAAGTCGCACACGACCTACACAAAATCAGGAAAATTTGGTCACAGCCTTAAATTAGGTGAACCGAACACTAATCCTTTACCTGAAAATCCTAAAGAATCTAACTGTTTCAAAATGTCAGGGTCACCGGTACCATCCCATCGTTCTACTTCATATGTCGTTGCCCTAGTGCTCCTTTTAACTTCGTCTACCTCCTGCTTAGTGTCATCAAAAAAATACACAGCACCTGTAGTACTATTACATAAGTAACCAACCTCGAGTACCTTATCCACACTACCATTTAGATTTTTAGCTCCTATAATTCGTTCTTCCTTTATATGAAAGAAATCCTTATACTTTTTTAAATTCTCAATATAGTTCTGAGAACAAATATATAAATCATACTTACGGTTAAGTTCCAGTAAGCTTAAAGCGATAGCATCCATCGCAGCTTTCGCATTTACAACACCCTTTTCAAAAATCATAGTATCAATCGCTTCCGTTGGACTGACAAAATTCGCTGGTGATAACACTCCATCAAAATCAAATACTAATATTGGCCTATCGTTTTCTGGTTCGGCCTTTTTCACTGACCCAGCTGCTCCAAACGTTCGTTTTTTTTTTTTCGGCGTCTGCGAGGCCACTTTTGGTGAAAAATTAGGCCGAGGTAATCCATTAGGCCGAGGTAATCCAATGGCTCGTGAATCAGAAGGGCTCTCCAATGGTCCCGATGGGCTTACCGATTGGCTTACCGATGGGCTTCTCGGTGAGATTTCCATTCTGGCTTTTTTACTGAAAGGACTAGGAGTATCTTTACTAGGAGTATTACCCATTTCATAATATACACTCTTATATATATAATGAATAAATGCGTACTGCAGTCCAGAGACGAAAGGCGAAGGAAAAAAAAAAAATTTCAGAAAGATTTGCAAGAGTACCAATGGCTAAACTCCATTCTCAATGTCTACCACCCACAGACATGGGAACCCACTGACTTTGCTGGTCCCATGGACCTCGCATACGAGGGGGACAGGAAAGAAAAGAACAAGATCTCTGCGAAGAACTCCAGGGAGAGGACCAAGAGGAGGAATACAGAACTCAGCAACAGGCTCTCGCACCTCAGGAAAGAGGCAGACCTTCAGTACATGATGCACATGCCCCACCTGGACATCGCACCCATCGTGGCACACGACATGTTCATTAAAGAAATTGATAAGCTCCCTGAATTTGACACATACACGAATATACCAACTGATCTATCCACATGGGACATATAAGTAAAAAAAGAAAATGCGTATCTTTTAAAGATCAACTACTACACTACTTTCTACACAACGAAGTTGACGAGGGCAAGGCTAAGGACATAGCATCCGTCATATACCAATTCGTACCCAACCCACACACGCTGCCCATACAAGCTCTAAGACTAGCCATCGAATCTAAAAAATTAAGCTTTCTGTACAAGTTCTATCAACTGGAACCAGTACTGCCCCCTGTGGACGGAGAAGCAAGGAAAAATAACTGGGTCATGAGGGTCGAATTCAGATACGGTAGATACTTTAGGTACAAGATGAGCTACTACAACTCCTACGACCACAATCGCAGAGAGTGCTACACGAACGTGATCAGGAACATTATGTACAAAAGAAAAGAACCACTCGACGATAAGGCACTCTACTTTCTAAGGGACCTCATACTCACCAACATGCACCAAATTAAAAGAGGGTGCATGAATAAAGTGTTCGGCCACTACTGGCAGTACTGCGGCAAACTGTGCACACCAGGACTTCACGAGTGCACACACTGTGTACACAAGAAACTCACTACATACTTTAAAGAAATATGAAAAGATCATCTGATAATTTATGCGTAGAACCATGTACAGTATGCTACGAACCCATCAAAGGCTATGACTGCAGAGTGTGCCACCAAAACTTATGCAGATCATGCCTCAAAAAATGGAAAAAAACATGCAGCGAACAGGGGAAGAAGACAGACTGTCCCAACTGCAGGACAGTATGGGACAAACCCAACTTCTTCGTCAAAGCCCCACACGAAGGACAGCCAGCAGGAACCGATATCACCATATACTGCGGCGAAGCGTACATACTCAAACCCATTGCAGGGGAAAAGGTCGAGGGATTTGTAGTCCTAGACCCCAAACTCATCAAATCACCCATTCAAGATCTCACACCAGGAAACCTACAGAACCTCGAGAAGTACGCTGCCGATCTCAAATGGCTTTTCAAAGACCTTGAGCACTCTGTCGCTGTCATAAGCACTGACATACCCAAGGCAGTGCTACAAAAGAAGTTCTCGCAGGCAGAAGTACACCTCGAGGAAATTCTTGAGCGCGGAGGGAGGCAGATTTACGGGTGCACACAACTCGAAGAAATACTCATGTCAGGACTAGTCAACGAAACGAATATATTTTAAAATCGTAATTTTATATTTAACCCTACACCATTTCCACGACGGGGTGGAGTTACAATTGGATCCAGATATTGATCGTTTTCATCTCGATCGTTTTCATCGGTGTCATTTTCGCTATCTATATCTGATATTTCATCTCCAAAAGAATCATTCAAAGTATACATGCCTGATGAATTATTTGATAAAAAACTACTTGATAAAGAATCAGAATTATCATCACCATTATCCCCACCCTTTGATTCAATCAGACGACCCTCCACCTTTGATTCATCCTCATTTGATCCATTAGAACCATTTACAGAACCTAATCCAAAATTACTATAATCTAAATCCACACCTTCACTATCCATGTATGAAAAATTAGAACCATTTACAGAACCATTATTGTATTCACTATCTAATTCACTATCTAATGACAAATTACCAACCCCGCCATTGACAGGATTAAAATTACTATCATATCCAGTTTCTCGTTGGATCTCTTCCTCACTATATGTACCCAGACTTATAAGAAATTTATTAAACACTGTTTGAAACGCAAGACTTCTTCCTTCATTTAAAAAAACGGACAACGCACTAATATTAAAACGAGTATTATCAATAAATTTCACTAAATTGCTGCTAATATACTCAAACAAACGTTGCGTCACTTCAAGTGATCCTTGTTCATTTCGTAAATTCCATAGATATCGCATATAGAAATTGAAATTCAATTCGATTAAATTTATGAATCGTGTTAATTCAATAATGAAGTCTCCCTGTGCAGAATTCTTAGAATTGTTAAGTTCTTTTTCAAGTGCATTTATCAAAATTTTATAATAATGTGCAGGAGAATTATCATCACCATCCTTTGATTCATAATTATCACCTGTATCTGATATTCGATTTCCAAAATTAACCTTTGATTCATAATTATCACCTGTAGCTGATATACTTGACTGATTTTGTAAAGAAGGCTGGCCTGGAGTAGTAGCATTTGGACGTAGATTTCTTCTAGGAGTGGCAGGCGGAGGAGTGGCAGGCGGATCGGCATCATCACCAATGGCTCCTTCAGTGTCTTCCACAAAAATTCCCGAATCCGAACCTTCCGAATCACTCATTCATACACAAAGAAAAAGTACTTATACTTTCAAAGAACTATGTCTCATATTTATGCGCAACGATACAAAAGTGACCCTCAAGAAATACACTTTGAGGACTTCTGCAAGGCCAAGGGGGGGAGAATTGCACAGCTGCCTGCCAATCATCCAGCAATCGAAGTACAGAGGAACATCTTCATGAAACAGGTCCAAGCTCTAGACATGGACATAGAACACCTCGTCCAAGAAACCAACTACAAACAGGCATTCAAAACCTGGGCAGCAAAGCATGGGTTTGAGGACGCACATGATCTCATGCCAGAGTTCCTCGAAAAAATTAAGTCTTACGAGGACCCGGACCCGGACCAAAGAGACAGGGACGCAAGATCGGCTTGCGAAAAGTACCAAGAGACCAACCATGCAAAGTACTTTGAGGCATTTCTAGAACATAACCAGAAATGCTACATACAAGCTCTCAAACTTGGCAAAAACATCATGCAGCTGCAAATTAGGGATAAACTATACCCTGAGTTCATTAAATGGACAGAGTGCCCATGGAAGGGAGACTCGTACGACTTTTGCATCTACCTGCTCAACTACCCTGTTGGACCCTCGGGGTACGACAACCTAGCCTGGGGCAAGACTATGATGAAGTGCTTCTACATCGGTGACAACCACTGGTTTGACACTTGCGACAGAGGACACCAAGAAAGGTTTGTCAAAGACAAAGACGTCGAACTCAAACCAGTACAGCAAATGATTAAGGATCTAAAAAAAGCGCAGTACAATAAAAATGCCCCTGATGAAGTCCCAGAGGCCGAGGCACAAGAGCCAGAGGCACCCGAGGCACCCGAAGCACCCAAGGCACAAGAGGCACAAGAGGCACAAGAGGCACAAGAGGCACAAGAGCCCAAGGCACAAGAGGCACAAGAGGCACAAGAGCCCGAGGCACAAGAGCCCGAGGCACCCGAGGCACAAGAGGCACAAGAGGCACCGAATAAGCTCCAAGAGCTCATGGCCAAACTCGAGGAACATAAGAAGATGCAAGCCCAACTCGAAAAACAAATCGCCATGCAAAACGAAAAGGCCATCATGCAAGAACTTAAGCCAAAGTACGAAGAAGTGGTCAGCAAGATCAACAAAAAAAGGTCCTTTCAAAACCTCACGTTCAATTTCGGTGATCTACCACCCACAAAAAGGGCAAAAACATTCAAGGCAGACATCAACAAGTTTATCAAAGATGCACAAGCACAAGAGAAAAGAGCCTCGGATCGCAGAGAACAGATGAAAAAAGAAATCGCAAAAAGAGTCCAGAACTTTTTTAATTAATAATTCGCCTATACATTTAATGAGTTTTACACTTATATATAATACAACCAGAGGATAGTCTCCAAATTGAAAACAACATCGTATTCTTTGGCAAATCATATCTCCAGCCTCCAAAATACACTTCTTCACTCTCACAAATCCTTTGTACTTTCCATTCCTACGGTCCAAATCAATGACACGAGAGCCCACATTCTAAAGGCGTAGTCTTCGACCTTTTATTCGTGGGGAGGGTGGTGGCTTTGGGGGTGGCCCCCGTGTCCTCTCTTTTAAATCGTTCTGCAGTGCTGTGAATGCTTTCTTCAATTCACCCACTTCATTTGCTTTATTATTTTCCAAACTTGTTGAAAGATCATATATAAATTTTGTTATCTTTCCCTCTGAAACAAAATTTGCATAGGCTTTTGGATAAGTGTCCTCCAATATGCTTAATTCATATTGTATAAATACAGACTCACCGTCAGTACGAGCATCAAATATGGCTTCAGAAAATTTTTCTTTGCCAGTGAAGTTATACACCATTCTACCATCTCTTTCTATCTGACGAATAGTTCGAGCTAAAGGTGCCTTTCCAGCTCGAGGTTGATTACGAGAACTAGGACTTGGTGGCTCTTTTGGTCCATCGTATTGATATGTTGTCATTTTGGGTCCTTGTTTTATCCTTCTGTGACGTCTTTTCACATCGTCCACACCCAATCCTTCCGCCGCTGCTCCTGCAATAGCAACATCATTGTCATCAGTTATTTGTCGTTGCATAGACTCAATTTTCTCCATTTCTCCATCAGGCTTCCAATACAATGGCAGCGTTCTCAAATTGAGTGCGTTTTCTGCTGCTGCTACAAAACCATGAAGCATACGATTTTCTGCTTTAGACATACTTTTAAATTTTTTAAATGTATATCCACTTCTTCTGACTCCTGAAAACTTGTAGGCAACCCCTTCTTTTTTTACATACACACCAGAAATTAGATTTGACTCGCTTATGAAAAACCGTTTCTTTAAGTATAAGTGTCTATCGCGCTCTTCAGTGCCCACAATGAAATATACATTTTTACCATCTTTGTATGCCACTTCCAAGAAAACCTTCTTAGGTATCGAACGACGTTGCTGTGTAAGGAGATCCCTCACCCCATCCATAAGTCTTCCTAAAAATTTTTTACCGATTACGTGTTGAGTACCCACTATGTACTTACTAGGATCGGTCGAGTTATGTATGTAAATTAAACGACCGAAAGGATCACCATAAGTAACATAATGCCGCACTGTACTTGGATATGCAAATATAACTTCAGTGGGATTATTTTTTCTACTCCCGAAATAAAGCATTTCCTGTCCATCCAGATTATATCGCTGATAAAGTTTCAAGCGATTATAGCGAGCATCATTCTGTTCGACCACTACTCTACCACCTAAAGATAAAAATGCGACATCCATAGGCTTATCGTAATTTCCCATCGTCTTAGCCCTTTCACGCTGATCTTTAGACTTACTCTGTCTCCTGATATCTGATATTTGAGGATCAACTTTTGTTTGAACACGTGGCTTTGTCTTTTGTCGCCTTTTAAACTTGCTTCCATCTGTAGAGGGCAATTTAAGAATAGATTTCATTTACAGTCTATTTCTAGTCTACATGAATACTTAAATACGTGGAATTCTCGTGCATCAGTCAGACCAACCTTTACATATGCCATATCGCACCTTTATAAATGAGAGTGTAGTAGTTTACTGTACCAAGTTTGATTAAAGAAAGAAAGTGCCCAAAGAAAGAAAGGGTCCCGATAAAGTCAATATTAAAGAACCCACTTATGATTTTTCTACTTGCACTCCTCCCCCTCTCTGAGAACTACCTGTGTGGCATACTCTGTGTTTTATGCGCATACATGGTCAAACCAAGGCACGTGCCAGCACTATTTGTGGCAGTGTTTATAAGTGTTATACAGTGGTACAGGGACCTGACTATCATGAGCATGCTGCCGCTACAGGTCATAGCATGCGTTTTATGCAACAATTATGGCTCAGGCATCCGGCATTAAGAAGATATATAAAAACCCACTCTTGTAAAATTTCATCGCCAAAAAAAACGAGGGCAATGGAGACAATCACCTCGCCGAAGGCGTCATCGGGGGCATTTGGACTTGCATTTTTTGGCTTGGCTTTTTACACGAAAGTGGGTTTCATTTCACACCAACTACTATTATATACGTAATTGCATATTTTATTTTTTGGAATGTCGTTGCGTTTGAAGAATCTAGCACTAATCCCTA
>ENA-UZWU01004942-UZWU01004942.1-metagenome-genome-assembly--contig:-Day-4--1m-contig-4942_pt1 | contig 33154 bp, 28 predicted proteins | sample MGYA00260345_ERZ794905 | MGnify/ENA metagenome assembly ERZ794905
GCATCTTTACATTGTTCGTTCAAAAAGAAATTTAAATTGAACTTATTATTGCTATTAGTTGTATTATTAATCGTTTTTCCTTCTTTTACAACCTCTAATAACTGTGTTTGTAACTTTTGGTTTTCTTCTTGTTGCTTTTGGTTTTCTTGCTGCTGTTCAATTAGTAACTGTTTGAATTCCTGATTTTGTGTTAATAATGTCATAACTAACTCAGGGGTTATCATTTTTGATACATCGGACATTTCTGAAGTTTCTCGGATATTATTTTCAGTAGTCAAAATACCTTTACATTTTTGTTTATGACGCCATAAACCAGTACGATTTTTGTATTCTTTGTCACAAAATTCACATATTAGTGGTGTTGCTTGTTTGTTGCGGTTTGTTGCGTTTATATGTTTATTAGTGGAAAGATGTTTATTAAAAATACTTTGCTTACTACAATTATAGTCACATAATTCACATACAAAAGTTGGGATATTTTTGGAACATTTTTTTGTTGCCATTTACTTATTATAAAGCAACAAAAAATATCCCTAAATGTTTCGCAAATAAAAAAAATATGGTAACACACAAATAATTATATTTTCATTTTTACAGCATTTATTAGTGAAAATGAAAAATCACGATTTATCGGAAAAAAACTTTTTCAATATATTCATTTTGGACATTTTTAAAAACGTCCATTTCTCAAATTTTCATTGACTTTTTTTCAATAATTTCTGTTATTTGGTCTTTTACTGACCATGTAACTAATTTAGTTAAATAATATAGATATAATATTGTAATAATGTATATGAAGTATTCATGCGAAAGATGTTTGAAGGAATTTTCTCAAAAGTCACATTATGACATTCATTTGAAAAAGAAACGACCCTGTCAAGATAACAAAAGTAAAATTGATAAAGTAGTTGAAAATATAAAGAACGATACTAACATGTCAAAATCAATAGAAAATACACTTGTTGAGAACAAGCAATACAATGGGTCTGACCCTCCGAAATTATTGGATTTATTGAACCAAATATTGAAAACCAAAGATTACAAGGTAATTGCGGACGAATTAAATGTGGCTGTTGGTACAGTAAAACGTTGGAATGAATTAAAGAATGTCCCACCATCTTATTGTTTCGAACTAATGCGATTAGCAGATATGAAGATAGACTACTCGAAGTATAGTTTCAAAGACAAAGACCAATTCTTCACACCGACAGACACCGTTATACATTGTATTGACAAGTGTAATGACATACTTAAAAGATATCACGATAATGAGAGTGATTATATCTATATCGAACCATCGGCAGGAAATGGGAAATTCCTAGACGCACTACCGCACGAGAGAAGCATTGGTATTGATATAGAACCTCGTTCTGATAGAATAATAGCGGGTGATTATCTTAACTGGAAACCAGAAAAAGAAGGGAAATACATAGCAATTGGGAATCCACCGTTTGGATTAAGGGGACAACTGGCATTGAAATTTGTAAATCACTCTTATGATTTCGCGGATTATGTGTGTTTTATTTTACCACAACTATTTGAAAGTGACGGAAAAGGTGTACCCAGAAAGAGGGTAAAGGGTTATAATTTGATTCATAGTGAAAAATTAACAACAGATTTTGAAGAACCAAACGGAAAGCCTATAAAAGTAGAGTGTATATATCAGATATGGTCGAAATATCATAAAAATCCAGAGTATGATATAAAACAGGTCGATACATCGGTGGTGAAAATATATTCTTTATCCGATGGTGGAAGTCCATCAACTACGCGCAATAAAAAGATGTTTGAAAAATGTGACATATATCTGCCGTCAACGTGCTTTGGGAAAGAAAACATGAGATTTTATACATCATTTAAAGAGCTACCGCGACAAAAAGGGTACGGTATTGTATTCAATAAAGACAAGAGTGATAATATGAAAAGATTCAAGGAAATTGACTGGTCGAAAGTGGCCTTCCTATCAACAAATTCCGCATATAATATACGGACATCTCAAATATCCGAACAATTTTCGTGATGATGAAATCACTAGTAGATAAAAAACAACTGAATATTACGGTTGTTTTTTATTATTGGATGGTATTTATTTTGGTGTAATAATTTTGTTAATGAATTGTCCCACACTGTCAATGGAGGTCTCTTTATTCCATGACAATGTATAGTTGTCTGTAATTTTTGATTGTGTTTCATTCAAGTTTTCAGTCGTATCCAACTTGAAACAACCTGATTTCTTTCTCCAGCAAAAGGAGCGTGTTGGGAAATATGGTTCACATTTAGAACATTGTTTGTATTGTTCTTCTGTAAAGTTAGGGAAAATAGTTATGTAGAATTTATCGGGTGCGACATCAATGAAACACATAAAGTCAGCATGCCATGGTTTTTCACCCAGTTCATGCTGAAAGGACATAGTGGTGCCGGTTCCTGCTCGTGCGGTCTTAATTTCAATACTTCGGCCATTAATGATTCCATCTCCACACCCACCCCCGATTTCTTTAGTTTTTGTACCATCTATCTCAGCGGGTATATTACATGCTCCGCATAGTTGGTGTAGAAATGTCTCCCCGACACTACCAACATAATCATTCTCCAATCCCGAAATATGACTCCATTCACTAAGCTTCCAAATATCTTTTTTTTCTTTTTTGTCATATTGTGTTTCAACAATGTCTATAAGCATTTTCGCTACGACATTGTCAGCATTTTTGGGGATAGTGATACATGTATTTTCCATAACAAAAGTAGTCAGATGAAATTAGTTTTATAGAAAAGGGAAAATCAATTTTATGGATATAATTACTTGAAATCTTAATGTAACAATACATTATAATGAGTCGCAGATTACCATTGGGTATGATATTTTCATCTTCTAAAGGTGAAAAATCAATTAATTTTAGCACATTAGGTGTAGGAGCACATAGTAGAAGTATACGAAACCGTGTATCCAGACGTGTCTTCTATGATGCTGAAAAACAGGACAATCCGAAGGATCCAAATATTCTATGTAAACCTATTACAGGTTTGGAACCAATAATTGATGCTCCACCGACTTTATTTTTAAGTGAAGATTACACAACCGCTACATTTACAGTGCGACTAAATCAGATGCCTTTAGAATATACAACTGTTTCTCTAGTGGTAGATGATTTGACAGAGGCAAATATTTCTCAAGATGAAATAGTATTTACACCAGACAACTATCATAAACCAGTAACGATTACTGTCACCGGACAAGACGACCAAATAATAGATGGAACAATCAGTACATTTATTAGTGTAAAAATAGTAGACGAAGACCTAACAAAATTTGTATATGTTGCCAATGAGGATAATGATACTGGTGATAGGTTATTAATAATTAGTGGAATAACAAATCGCACGATAGATGCTGACGAGGGCATTGTTACAACACAAACTGTGAATTTCAAATTATCCGCAGATCCCGGAGTAGATATGACTTTTATTGCTACCAATCCTTCACCTGATGTAACTATGGATACGAGTAGTTTAACTTTTACTTCGGATGATTGGCATATAGAACAATCCATCCTATTCACGATGAATAAACCGGATAACGATTTGGCAGAGGGTGACATTTCAAGTAATATTGTATTTGATAATGGTAATGGAGCTATAACAGATATCGCAGTAGTATTTTCAGACAATGACCTACTGGAATCCAATATTGATATTGGTGAAGGATTACTGTATGAAGACACCACATTATCAATCGATGTGTCGTTGAATAAAATACCGGTGAGTGATGTTAGTTTGACTGTTTTTAGTAGTGATAACACAAGGATAGCCGTGACACCAAGTGTATTGGAATTTACACCTTCGAATTATAGTACCACTCAAAGTGTTACTTTATCAGGTATAGACAATGGTATATTGAATAGCCCTGAAACATTTGATATTAGTTTGACATTTGTAAATGGTGGAGATGATAATATTACATACAATTATCAAAAACCGTTCGCAGTGACTATGTATGACTCCACAAGAGAAGTGCTAGTTCAGTCGGATTCTTTGACTATCGATGAGGGTTCAAATGTGTCATATGATTTAAGTCTGTCTACTCGCCCTCTTACCGATATGACAGTGTCTTTTACATCTGGAACGCATATTCAGAGCATCAATGATATCATTTTTACAAACACGAATTGGAATACAGAACAGACTATTACTGTTACTACAAATACATCTTCGCAGGCAGTAGACCAAGACGATACGCTGGTAATAAATACTACTAATAATAATTTTGGTACTCAATCAATACCGGTAGTCATTTCGAATGTAAATAGTACGGCTGATTTCACTTTATCAAAGACCACATCGACATTGACAGAGGGTTCATCTGATACTTTTACTGTTGTATTGACATCTGAGCCATCATCCGAGACTACAATGTCTATTGCGAATGTGGACGTAAGTGTAGCTACCGATTTAACAATATTAGTTTTTAATGATACAAACTGGAATGTCCCTCAAACAGTTAGCATTACTACTACCGACGATAATCTAGTAAATGGTGATAGAACAGATACGATTACTATTGGTGTTGATTCTGGTGCTGCGGAGTATATATCTTTGTCACCGAAGACATTGACATTAACCATTCAAGATAACGATTCTGCTCCGGTTGTAGAAATTAACACAACTATCGAAGAACTAACTATTTCAGAAGGATTGAGCGAGACATTTGACCTGTCATTAAGTAGCCAACCAAGCGGTGATGTGACAATGGCATTCACTCTTTCTGCGAGTGGATACTCCACAAATGAATTGGGTTTCAATAATCTGCCCGGGTTAACTATTACTGACGCAAACTGGAATATTGACAAAACTACCACACTGGATTATCCCAATGTAGATAGATATTATAACGATATTTCGGTTAACTTGGAGTTGGCTTCTACCGGTGGCGGTTATGACGGAATTACTAAAAATTTACTGATAAATTTAATCAATACTGATATTCCCATAGCCGAAGTGGATTTGTCACAAAACATAAGTGTTACAGTGGCAAATGACGGAAATGGTAATAAATATTATATAGATGATGACAATGATACTACAGTAGAATACGCACCTACGCTGACATTATTACAGGGGTCAGCATACCGATTTACACAAGTCGACGCAACTAATGCCACTCACCAATTACACATTAGTGACAGTGCGAATGGTACTCACGATGGTGGTTCAGAGTATACAGTCGGAACGAAATATAAAGGTACAGCGAATAGTCCAGAATTTACCGAGTTTGTCGTGCCGGTCGATAACACACTCGACAAGTTATATTATTATTGTGTAAATCACGCAGGCATGGGTGGAAATATACTGTTGGCACGTGATTATAATGGCGGAGCGGGTTATTATTTTGACATTACCGTAGCGGACGTTGGTAATGGAAATAAATTCTACGTTAATGGTCTAGAACAAGAATCCATCGTATTACTGCCTGGAACAACCTATTATTTCGACCAGAGTGAGGCGAGTAATGCCACTCATCCATTAAAGTTTGCGACAACTACTGATGGCACAGAGTTAACAACAACCGCTGGTTCTTACACTATCACTACTACCGGAACTACTGCTGGCACAGATTTAATTACAGCTATTGTGGTAGATGCCGGCTATAGTGGATCTAACTTATTCTATGCCTGTCAGAATCATAATGGTATGGGTGGTTCATTAAAATACTTACATTAAAATAAATGTAATAAAATAATCATTTTATAATATTATAATTGTGTAAATAATATTATATGGGCTTAACAGACATAATAATCGTAGTAGGTCTAGTACTGACAGCCTTTGCAGTGATAACGATTGCTTGTCGCATTCTATCAGATATTTTCGAAAGGGCTATGTAATGAGATAATCATCCTCGTTTGTGTATACAAAATTATTTTCGTTACTGAATTGTTGTATATCAACGCTGGCGAATGGATCAGAATCTCCTTTATTAATGATAATAGTTTTGTTGTATTCATCATTAGTTTTTTTACCACCGGAGTTATGTATTAATAATTTTATTCCATCGGTTTTTTCTAGCATTTGATTGGATATTTTGAAAGAATTATCATATGCTATACTAGAATACTTTTTCCCTTCAGTTTTTTCACGAGATTTCCCACTTTCGGTAGTTCCAACGCATTTATGATCTTCAGGATATATACATTTATCGCCAGTCTTGTGTTGGTATATATGTAACGCCGTCCAGTTATTATCCTTTGTAATTCCAACATATGGCTTGATCTTGCTATCATAACATCTATCAAGGGTAGTAAAACAATCTCCGAGTGTTTCTGGGACATATAAGTCAATCGGCGTGTCTTGCTCTTTCAAATATTCTTTTATGATTGTTTTTATTTTATTAGAATCAAAGAGAGAACCTACCATAGCAGATTTCAATCCTGCGGAAACAAGATTCGAAATGCCCGAAACGTCTATTTTTTTGAGTATATAGATAACTGCTTGATACACAAAAGAAGATTCCCTATAAATTCCACCATCTATGCTTAAAAATGTGTCTGGAAAATCCGGAAGGTTCTCATTCAATAATTTGATAATTGTTTTGGCCCAGTATGTTTTTCCAGATGCGCTAGGTCCAAGACCCATAATTAACTTGCCAGGTTCATTTGGACCGTTTTTAGATTTTATACGAATTCCAAACTTATTTTTATCTTGATTCCATTTTCCAGTTAAGTTTTCACCATTATCATTGCCAGTATAGACGATTTGTATAGAATCGCTATTATCTTTAAACGAAACAATTGAAAAAGTTATTGTTCTAACCATATACGCTGTAGACCCAATCTCTACGTCTATGTATTCGCGTATTGTGTTGAAGCATTTTCCTTTACACGACAACCATTCTGCCTTATCTGTTGTAGACGGAATTTCAGACCGTATTTTAAGTATGGCATCTCTAATATAGTCGTCTAAATCGGATGTATTGAACGATTTTGTTAATATATTATGTTTTAATATATCAAGGTTCTCGTTATTGCCACTATCCGAAGAGTGAATTACTATATAATTATTACTTGGAGTACCTCCATACATTTTATTATTAGAATTGTTATTTTTACGAGTGTTTGATTTAACTTGTTTGCTTTTATAGGTTCTCATTATGATATATTATAAGAATAAATAATTATCATTGGGGGAATTCATAATAGAAACCATTTAAATATTAAATTTTATATTAAATAGACTAATATATCTACAAAATGAATCCTCTCAGTGAAGAACAAGAAGACATATTAAAAGAAGTAAAAACAGGAAAAAATGTGGTAGTAGACGCTGTAGCCGGGACGGGAAAAACAACGTTGATATTGGGAATCGCAAAAGAGTTAAGTGAAACCAGAATATTACAAGTAACATATAATGCGGCTTTGCGAAAAGACGTAGAACAACGTGTAGTAGAGAATGAACTAGATAATTTAAAAATTCATACTTTTCATAGTCTTGCTAAACAGCATTATTTAGATGTCGGATATACAGACAAAGAGATACGTAAGGCCTTATCGCAAAATGTGGAACCTAAAGGAAAAATAGAAGCAATCGATTTATTGGTAATAGATGAGTGTCAAGATATGACCTATTTATATTTCCAATTGTTATTGAAATATGTGAAAGATATGGGTTCAAAAATACAATTAGTTGTATTGGGTGATTACAAACAAGGATTGTATGAATTCAAAGGTGCCGATACAAGATTTTTAACGATGGGGTCTAAAATATGGGCGAATTGTGACATGTTAAGGACGAAAGAGATGGTTGATATGACAATGAAAATGTCTTTTCGGATTACTGATGAAATGCGTTATTTTGTGAATGATGTGATGTTAGGAGAGAATCGCATGAATTCATGTAGGAAAGGACCTCAAGTTCAATATATTCGCAACACATATAGCAATATGTTGAATGTTGTAAAGTTTGAAATCAATAGGTTATTAAGCGAAGGGGCGAATCCATCAGACATATTTGTATTAGCTTCATCAATAAAATCAACAAATATGAATATTTGTCGTCTTGAAAATGCGTTGGTGGAGAAAGGTTTGCCTTGTTATGTGCCTATTTTGAAGGATGAAAAATTGGATGAACGAGTTATTAATGGAAAAATCGTATTTTCTACATTCCATTCAGCAAAAGGAAGACAGAGAAAATATGTTTTCATTACGGGATTTGACAACGGATATTTCAAATTCTTTGACAGAAAAATACCTCGAACTGAATGTCCCAATACATTATACGTTGCGGCTACGCGTGCTACCGATACATTATTTTTAATGGAAGGAACGGTTGATAAACCAAATCGGCCTCTCGAATTTTTGAAAAAAAATCATAATGAAATAAAGAAAATGGATTGTATGAGATTCAGAGGGCATCCACAATGTGTATTTTTTGGCAAGGAAGAAGATGATAATCTGAAAAAAAACATAAGAAGGATTACTCCGACAGAATTGACAAAATTTATATCCGAAGAAGTGATGGATGTTATATCTCCGTTAGTAGATAAAATGTTCGTAAAAGAGGAAAAACATTTTGATGATATAGAAATACCAACAATCGTTCAAATGCGTAGTGGATTTTATGAAGAAGTCAGTGATTTAAATGGAATAGCTATACCGTGTCTATATTACGACCATTTACGTTATAAAATGAACGAAGGGTTAGAAGAGACTGCTATAAAACAAGGTGAAATATTGCTAGAAAATATAAAACTGGAACTGGAAGAGAAAAAAAATATACCCGAATTAATGCGTGAATTGATATCGGATTTGCCGGACGAAATAACTACGATAGATGAATACTTATATCTTTGTAACGTGAATATATCATTAACAGAAAACCTGTTATTCAAATTAAAGCAAATTGAGCGCGATGAATATAATTGGTTAAGCGAAGATGTAGTAAACAAATGTAAGGAACGGTTGGATATCGTTTTAGAAAATGAGTTAGATGACTACATGCCTGAAGCAGAGGTGTCAATAATAGATGATAGCATGGAACATTTGAATGAAAAAATAGACAATATATTGAAAGAACGAATCGAATACAGTATACCTATTCGTTTTGCTGGTAGAGTAGATATGATAACAAGGAATACTTTATGGGAACTCAAATGTACGAGCGAGACTGTTATCGAACATTACGCACAACTAGTATTATATGCTTGGTTATGGAGATTAAGATATGAAGATACAGATACAATTGAAGAAGACAAAGAATTCCGCCTTTTTAACATTAAAACAGGTGAGGTCTATAGGTTAGATGCTACAACAGAAGAAATGAGTGAAGTTGTGATAGCGATGTTAAAAGGAAGGTATGTAGAGTATGAGAAAAAAACCGATGAATCCTTTTACGGTCGTTGTCTAGAAGAAATCGAACGTTATAATATGGAAAACGAGGATAAGAAAGTTATATGTAATCGAAATCAAGTATTATTTGATAGTATTATAGACTCTGATTAGAGTTTTGAACGATTTTTTTTGTAATGGAGAGAGCAGAATTCACTCCCAACTTGTGGAGTATTTTTACACAATTGTCCGGTCTTTGTTGTGGACTTACAAATGTATTCATAACAGCCATTGCCTAGTTTCTTTTTATTTAGGTTCCATGCTTTTGATGCCTCATCAAAGTCAATGGCTACACGAGATTGTCTTGTAAACATAGTTGTCTTCTATAATTACAAACTATTAATTATAGAATATTGAGTTCAATTTTGTATGCTTACCCTTCAACAATATTAAACGATGCCAATTTCGCACGTAAAGTTGCTGAAGCAGACACCAACGATGTCTTTTTAGTTTTCAATTCTTGACTATATTGTTGAATACATTGTATATTTTCGTCATTCGACATGGCAATGCTTACTCCATATTGTGCCATATTATTCCAATTATCAATGGTATCCACTGATTTCTGAATAATTTCCTTTTCTTCAGAAGAAAGAGCCGCTTCATTAAGCGATGGATCGGTGGGGTTCACAAAGTGGTCTATGTATTGCATGGCACAATTGATTTCATCCATTACACCGTCCAGTACTATCTTGGTATCAAACGCTGATTTGGGTAGCTGGATAGCACTGGTAGAAAAAACAGTTTGTTTGAAACGACCGAATGTTTCCGATAAATTGACTATACGTTTCAAAGCAGCAACTACACTTGTCAAGAAATTCACATCCGTAATTACACTGACATTGCTAAGTTTCAAAATGAATCCTTCGAATAAAGAACTAAGATCATCCGCGGCTTGAGCGAATTCATTGAACCCTTCAATATCTACATCCAATTCGATTTGTTTGGTATCATTCGCAATACGAGACGCTGCTTCAAAAAGCGAATTGTAGTCTTCTATTGAACCTTTCCCATGGAAATCAGAACATTGTAATTGTCCGGCATAATCTTTGATTTCTTCATATAAAGCTTTTGTTTGTGATGGGTTACCAGATAAATCTGCGCCAGATAAATCGTTGTATGTTTCAATGGTTTGATTCAAGTCTTGATGGATTTGTGGGTCATATAACTCGGGTTCAGTTGTATCAAACGTAGTTTTTTTTAGGTCGTCACCGTCTTCATCTTTGCCTTCGGCATGTTCGATTTCATAACCAGTACCACTGATGACTGTACTAGATAAATCGGAAACGATTACAGGGGATACATATGAACCACTGATGTCATTTGTCGCATTGAAACTTGTGTCAGATATATTAGAACTTACATCTGAAGGAGGGAGCTCGATGTCACTACCTGAATCTGTACCAGAGTGAGACATGTTATAAACTATCTATATAGTTTATAAAATACAATCTTTTCTAAATCCACAGCATGAATGCTAGTAAAATACAATAGTTAATTGAAAAATGTAAACTGTGACACATACATCATAAGTATGAAATAAACAGTTTTTATTTCAAATTCAGAAGTTTATTAACTTTTTATTAAGAGTTATCTTGATAAAAAGTACATATATATTTAATAAACCACAAAACCACCAAACCACAAAACCACCAAACCACCAAACCATAAAACCACCAAACCACCAAACCACCAAACCACCAAAATGAATATTTTAACTCGTATACTATGAAGTAGCATAAGGCTATATACAGACAATATTTACATACAATTTGTGATATTTTCTTTATCACAATTCATAGGTTTTCCTCCTTTTGAATAATGAGGGTGTTTCCTGAGACACCCCCGTTTATGTGCGGCCAATGCTTTCAAATTATTGGCCGAATAATTCTTACATACATCACATTTCAACCCGCTATTACAGACAGGTGCTACAAACTTTGTAGACAGATATTTTTCCAAGAACGGAAATTTTATTTCGTCCATTTGCGATATCACCTTTTTTTGAGTATCTTTTAGTATATCAACGACTGCTGTTTTTTGAGAAATAAATAAACGATATTCATTATTTATCTTTTCAAGGATTTCTTTTGAAATGTTAACAGTAGCATCATTCGGCATTTTTGCCGGGTTAATATGTTTCATAAGATTATCAATAATATTTACTGCCATTTGTAGTTTCAAATCATTATCCTTATAATTATGAATAAAAACAATTATTTGGTTGTTATGTATATCAATGTGAAAATCGTCTTTGCCCGAAAACCCACCTGACTGAGAAACAATTATGCCGGAGTAATTATATTCGCTGACATTTCTATATAATTGGTCCAATTGTTCTGAATAAATATTGTCTTCATTCTTAGTCAATTGTATGAATATATCCGGACAGCGAAATCGTTTCATAGTGACAGCTTCGTCTACGTCACATATTTCAACATTCCGCACTTCAGCACTTGTATATAGTTTATTGAAAGTATTACGTAGAGTCTTGTTACCATGACAAGTTTGTTTACTTCCTACTATATTGGTTATATCATTCAACAGCATATTATATTCGTCCGAATTATTTGACTTCTGTGATTCTTTAATCGCACTTATATTCTTATTAATGCGTTCCTCGCTGTTAGAAATGAACGAATATATCGGTTGCTGCATGTTATGAAACATCATAGACGATTTCAAATCAAAATTAGCAAATGCCTCTTTAACTTCTTCGTGATTTTGTTGTCTATTTTTTAAAGTAATATCGTGACAACACTTGCTTATAACTTCTTTTAATTCATCTCTTGATGATATTATATTTGAATTATTATTATTGGCAATAGTGCTATCCCGCTGTAAATTATTCATCATTTCTATTACAAATAAATTGACTTTCTCACAATTTATATCAGGATTGTTTTCATAAAAAGAAGTTATTTTTGGATTATCCAGAATGATTTTTGTCATTAATATATAATTATACGATACTATATATTACACTATTAAACGAATCCTGTCTATGTCGTTTTATAGACAGGATTAAGACATACTCGATATTTTAATATGAGATTCCAAATTAAGTTGAACTTCAATATTCAAATACTACGTAGACCCAGATTTACATGTAATATCACTGATATTATCTGAAAATTGGTCGATAGGCAAAGGTGATATAACAGAAAAGTTATCGTAATTGAATTTATTATCATTTTTTAGTTTATGAATGATTGTATTTTTATTTATTATTTCTCTATTCAATCCAGCATTTTGTTGTTTCAGAAAATAAACTATTTTCGATGGGTTCTCGAGAACCTGTAATTTGCTTTTCAAATTAGTATTTTCCATCTGTAATTCATTTAATTGACTAACTAGTTTATTGTATTGTGTTTTAAGTTGAAAATTCTCATTTTGTAATACGTTATAGTGGGTATTTTTTCGCATCATATTTTATATAAGATATATCTATAATTATGTAGACGTGAAATATTATAACACCTAAAATGCTGTGGGTATTTGTATAATAAGTAGTTTTATAACTATTAAGATTACAAATATACATTACAGTTACTATAGTAATTACAAATGATTAATTTTGTAATTACAGCGTTTATGGTAAGGCGTTTAGGTATCCTTATTCATATTCTTTGTATAATTTATATTATTCAGATACATTATAGTATGTCATCGACAACTACTACGACTAATGGGCCTTCGGCACCATTTCAGCAATGGCAAAATTTCTACCCTAATGGTGGAGAAGCCCCCTCATACGCATATATGCCGTATGGTGATTCCAAAGTGCAAGACTCAGTTATCAACGCTGAGCGTAATTTGACCAAGGAGGTCACCCAGTCTACATTGGGTCTTCGCGATGCTATCGAGCGCGGAAATATTCAAATTGTCGGCGATGTCGAGAGAACCGCCGGTCAGGCACAGACCACTATTGAGCGTGTCGGCGCTAACGGAGCCGCTACTACTGAGCGTGCTAACGGACAGGTCATGGGATCTGTTGAGAGAAACGGCGGAACGATCATGACCGCCATTGAGAAGGTTGCTGGTGAGAATCGTTTAACTACTACCGTCACTGATGCCGCTAGTCGTCAGGCTGCTGCTGATAGTGCTCGTGATTTGGCTATTGCGATTGAGCGCAATGGTGCTAACGCCGTTGATGCGTCCAAAGACGCACAGACTGCTTTGCTGGGTTCCATTGAGCGCAACGCGGGCGAGAATCGTGTGACTACAGTACAACAGGGTGGTCAGCTTGACGCCAAACTGACGGATGTGCGTCATTCTATCTTGAACGATGTGAACCGCAGCGCTTCTGAGATGATTAGCAACAACGTTCAGAGTTTGAACGTATTGACCAAACACGTCACCGACGGTGCTTGGGAAACCAGGCAGGCGTTAAATGCCGGGTTCTCTAATATTGCTGTCGGACAAGTGAAAGCACAAGCAGATTTGACCAAACAAGGTGCTGACCAATATTCTGCTCTTATGCTAGAACAACAGAAGATGGCTCAATTCCTGTCTTCCAAGAGCGACAACCAGTTCGCTATGACCCAAATGGAGATGCAGAAATGCAAAGCCGACTTAGCCGCTCAATCCGCTCAGCAGTTCTCTATGAATCAGCTAGAAAACCAGAAACTAGGTTCTTTGATCTCCTCTCAACTTGCTGAGGCAAAATACGATGCTCTCAAAAACACTCACGACCTCGGTGACAAAATTGAAAAGTGTTGCTGTTCGCTTAAAGAAAAGAACGATCTTCTTGACCGTGAGAGACTTCGTGATGATCTTATTAAATCCAATAGTGATAACAACCTTCTCAAGACCCCTTACACTCTTGGTAATGGCATTTTAGGTGGCCCTGGTTTCGGCCCTGGTTTCGGCCCTGGTTTCGGATATGGCGGCGGATATGGCGGCTATGGTGGTTACGGTCACGGGTTCGGCAATGACGTAGGATATGGAAACAACGTCCATATTCATAGTGTAGAGCGCGAGAACTCTCCTGGTCCTATCCGTGGAGGCGGACACGGAGGACACGGAGTCCCCTGAGGGTGTTCGGGACTACCAATAACAACACCAATTCATGATTGTAGTTATACTGTTCCAGATGTAAGTTGTAATGTTATCAATACTTTCTGTTATTTATGTTATCGTAATCCGTGTATTTGTAGAATAATACGCGGTCCGCCTGGTCCCACCGGCGAAAAGGGTGAAAAAGGTGATCGGGGCTGTAGAGGTCCTACTGGACCTACTGGAAATATTGGTCCTCAGGGTGGAATTGGTCCAACGGGTGCTACTGGTTCTATTGGCGCTACTGGTGCTATTGGACCTAAAGGTTGTCGCGGGGTGCAGGGCGAAACTGGTCCTATAGGTCCAACCGGGAATGATGGACGTGATGGACGCGATGGCTCTGATGGACGCGATGGCTCTGATGGACGTGATGGACGTGATGGCTCTGATGGACGTGATGGCTCTGATGGTGAAGATGGCCGTGATGGACGTGATGGATCTGATGGCGAAGATGGCCGTGATGGATCTGAGGGTTCTGATGGCGAAGATGGTTCTGATGGATCTGAGGGTTCTGATGGCGAAGATGGTTCTGATGGCGAAGATGGCGAAGATGGGTCTGATGGCGAAGATGGACGTGATGGACGCGATGGTTCTGATGGCGAAGATGGACGTGATGGACGCGATGGACGTGATGGTTCTGATGGCGAAGATGGAGCTACTGGACCAACTGGTGAATCCGGTACCGCTGGAAGCCCTGGAAGTCCTGGTCCCACCGGATCCGATGGTCGGGATGGTCGGGATGGTCGGGATGGTCGGGACGGTTCAACCGGACCTACCGGACCAACAGGTCCATCGCCAGCGCCAGCAGCGGGGCCAACCGGGCCAACCGGACCACCTGGTGATTCTGACTCTGATTAAGAAAACGAAAACAACAAACATAACAATCAATAAACATGGACTTTGTAATGACTAATGCTGAGCAATGGCAGTCCGGAGTCAAAAATATAAGAATAATTTATAAAATATAATACTATAAATTATTTGTATAGACAAAAACGAATCACTTACGAGTTGGATCACATTATACGTCGTTTATTTATTACTTACAATCTCATAAACGAAAAATATTTACGGACGAGGTTATTTGTGGAAGGTTATTACTAGAACTACCATAGTCGGGGAGAACCACATTTGATGTTGTTTGTGTATTATTTACAATTTGTAATTTACATGCGTATAACGGAATAGCCAACCCAGTTGATACAGAAAAATCTTCTGCTTTAATTTCAATGACAAAAGTATGATTCATGTTAGTGCTTCCACTCAGAGAACCAATAGTACTGCCAGGAGCAATCATGTTGTCATTTTTCATTACCGAGAATTGACTAGGTTCGACACAAAATAAGGAATATTGAAAAAGATAAAACCCTGGCTCCCAAATCCATAGTGCGGAACTGCCTAAGTCGTGATAACAACTGCCAATGACCGCATTATGCGAGTCGAATATTACAAAATCCTCTGTATTAATTTGCTGCATAGTATTGCTGAATACACTTAGTACCGTCTTTTCACTGCCATTTTTGACGGATTCTATAGCCGATTTCATTTCCATCTCATATTCATTCATACACATATCAAAATTAGAATTAAGCCCGTCAATCATGTTCATTTCAAGAGAACAGTCACAAATCATACTGTATTGTGAAGGATTGGTAATAACTTTGTACTTGTTGCAGTAACCACATCTATATTCGTCTATATCTTTATATGAATAACAACCACTTGTATCGTTCATAATATATAGTTGAAGTATATAATTATTTTTACTAAATTTCGCACCATATATGGTTTGTAATATGTACTTACTATGTCATAAACTTACTATAGTATTTTATTGACGCAAATAAAAAATGTAAATTACAAAAAAACATTAAAAAATTACTAATTTTACAAATTGTAATTACAAATGTAAAATAGTAAATTTGTAATTTTAACAAAACTTACTATGAACGGTATCTAAATGGATTAAGTATATACGGACACGGTATGTTCTCTATATTACCGATTAATTTATTACGTAATAATAATTCGGAATCACTTACCAAAGATTCAGATAATTCAAAGGCCTCGTATTCTTCAATTTTTTGATGATATTCTATTAGCTCACGAATGAGTGTATTCATTTTTATTTTACTTTCTGGGTGATATTCAGCAATGTAATCTGCCAATTCTATTGGTAGAATGTTATATAAATTTTTGAAATTCATTATTGTGTTGTTTCTTGTATATTGTTTGATTATAGATATGAATTTTGTCATTTCTATTCAATTTTACATTGATATATTATTACTATTATACACTTTACAAATGTAAAATAGTAAATACAAATATATCTTTACAATATAAATGATTATAATCGACTAATAAAAAAACACGTTGAGGGCGCTGGTGACGTTATTGATACAATCAAACAGGACATTGAAGATTCCGACGCATATAAAAATTATATGATTCCTGAAAATGATACTGGGGTGACAAATATAAAAGAATACGTGGACCGCGACAAGTGTACTCATGAATTGATTGAAAACAATATAACTAAGTTAAAAGAAGAGGGCAAAACCGAAATGAAAAAAAACGGAGGAAAAAAGATATCAAAGTCTAGAAAAAATAAAAATAAACATACCAAAACCAAGAAAAAACAGTTTGAGGTTCTCGAATAATATTATTAAAAAGTTAGAAACATAAAAAGAAAATTATACTATAATACAAAATATGATTGAGGATATAATGAAATTGATTGAGATGTTTTACATAGCATATATATTTATCTATAATCACTGGCATTCATTAAACTTTGATATTATTGATATGGAGAGTAGTGATTATGGAGACGAAACATTATCGGACATTAGTGATATTTCATCAATATATTCACAAGGAGACATATCAGTGATAGAATATACAGGTTCTCAACTGAATTATCATACGCGTATATTAAAAACGATGAAAACAACATGTACTTATGATGTAGATATGTCAGTATTGCTATGTTATTTATTGACTACTGAAACAGAGACGGAAAAACAAGTTTTATTATCACAACTACTTACTGGTGTAGATGAGGCAATCTTAGAGGAAGAGCGAATAATTGCCTTGAAAGATGAAATAGATGTTCGTATATACATATCAGAAGCAGAAAGAGACAAAACAAAGAAGAACGCACATGTAAGGGAAATAAAAGTAAGCATAGAGTCGGCCCTATGTACGGAAGAAGAGATAAAGGATTGTATTCATGAAATAAAGAAGCAATATGTGAAAGTAAACGGTCATGCAAAGCCTAAGTTTATAAATGAAATGTATATACATTATTTTAATGAGTCCTGTTTGCTAGAGCAAAGTCAGGTTATGAAAATAAAGCAGACTGTGCCATATGTAATAGATAGTTATAATATGTCATCAAGAGACCCTGACCGATTCTTGAAAAATTTGTTGATGTAACATGAAAACCTGTAAAAGTGTATAAAATTGAATACTTTTTGTTGTCTTTACAAAGAGTAGTGAAACAATAATAAGATCTACCAAAACAACAACATGCCTATCAACATCAGAGAAGACCGCCGCCTAAGAGTAACTTGGTGCAAGTATCAGATTATTCTAGCCGATATGAATAAACGTTGTGCCAGAACAAACTTTATCCAAAATGAAATGAATGTAAATAAGGTTTCTCACTGGGAAGCAACTCTTGTTTTCGAAGAAGAAATCAAAAAAGTCGAACAGCAACGTCGTGAAGAAATGAAACAAATTCGCAAACAATTCGTCGCTGAAAAAAAAGAAACAGAAGCGCAAGACAAAATTCGCGAGGAAGAAGAAGAACGTAAAAGACTCGCAATTCTACAAGAGAAACGCAATGCCCGGGAATTGCGTAAAGAAGAGATGAAAGCGTCGCCACCGCCATTGAGGCGTTCCGCTCGCGTTCATAGTAAAAATTCTGATGATTACGACGCAAGATGGAAACGCGGTAGCTTTTACAAAAAGGCGTAAACTATAAAAAAAATAAATTTATTTTCCCAAATTTATTTTTTTCTACATGTTATGAACGACTATTTTTTAGAAAAATATTTTTTAAAAAAAATATCAATGTTGATTTTTTGTTGTTCGAATTGTTCTTTGATTTCACTCGATTTTTTGTATTCTGAATCGTATTTTATATAATAACCTAGCTTTTCCGAAAAATTCCCACCAGCCCAACGAGTTGTACCATTGATATTTCTCGCGGAATACATAATATATGGCATATGTTTCACGTGCTGTATTACGTTATTCTGTTTCAAATGAAAGTGTATTAACGCTTCTAAGTTCCAGTTTTGTTTACTTGTCATTTTAATAAAATAATCATTTGATCTTAATACAAAATTATTAAAAATATTCAAGTATTCTTTTATATTATGTTTTGATAGTACCGCATGTCTATCAGTGTAGCCAGTATAGTATTCTCCGTCAGGAATCCATATATTTTTTTCGCTCATCGCATTTAATTTTGGGTGTGGTAGTTGATAAACAAAATCACTCCGCGTTATAACAAACCTATCATATTTGTTTATTAACCCATTGTCTTGTAAGTTTTTCAATAGGAACCATCTGAAAAAAATGAGTATACCAGCAGAACCCGGATGTTGGTTTTTATCATCAGAAACGCCACCCATAAATTGGTCTTTTATCTTCAAGAATTCTCTCCAATGAAGGCCCTTTTTATACGTATCTACATGTTCCTGGGTTTTATTATTGTTATTATTGCTTTTGTGTATGCCGTATATTTGATTGGTCCATTTTTGGTTTGGAAAATTTGGGGCATGAACTACTACTTCATCATCGTCACAATCATTGAATTTGAAGCTCTTGAGGTCATTTCCATAATATGTGATGTTTTTATTCGAAGTTTGCGGAGTTCCAAGTAATCCATACAATGAATTACTATTTTTGACACATTCATATTTGGGGCGGTTTTGTGTTATTATGTTATAAGCATAGTCAAACGCATCGCCAAAATCTTCTGGTTCTTTATATAAAAACTTATATTTTGACAATTTATAAAACGGATTGTCATAATCGTAATCCGGCTTTACACCTATACAAAGACATAGGTCCGCACCTAATCTATCAATTACATTCTCTTTGAAATTATTAAATGTAATTTCATGCGCTCGCGTTTCACTTAAAATAATAACTAGCGTTTTAGACATTGAAATAATATAATAAAAATGTTGGTTGCTTTTTATTATATTATTTTGCTATGTATTTATTTCTTAACACGAGTCTTCCTTTTGGTGTGACGGTTATTTTTCTTTCTTCGTGTTCTTTTGCCACCGGTTTTATCGGCACAATCTATAACTTTGTGGTGTTTATTAGGTAATACTTCGTAACAAGTTTTATTGCTATCCATATCACTCGGGATTTCAAAAGTCTCGCCGACAGTTGCGTTTGCCAACATTTTAGCAAATTCGCTTGAGAACACGGTTCTCTTGGGACACTCAATTTCTTTGAAGTGTTTATTCGGCAATACTTCATAACATGTTTTACTACCAATTGGAAATTTGAAAGTCGCGCCTACAGGAGTCTTTGCTAACATTTTAGTAAATTCACCGGATAATATGGCACCTCCATTATTTGACGGAAGATAACATTTTGATAACGTTTCCATATCTTTTCTTACGAAGTTGAAAAATTCTTCTTTGCTTACTGAGTCAAAGTGTTTGGTTGACTCCATTTCAGGTTTGATCTCTCTATTTCCTCCATCTTGTCCGGATGGTTGTTCTCGGGGAGCCATTGGCGCAAATTCACCTACACTGCAAAACCCGCGACAAGCAAAAATTTTTATTTCCACATTATCCAACGGAATATCTTTATCGTTGCAGTAAACATATATTATCTGCATTAATTCATCAAAACTAAGACTGGTTTTGTTATCTGGTCCAAAGAGCTCGCTGTTCGGTTTGATATTTGTTTTCATATTACAGTCATACAATCCGATGAAATTTTCACGACCAGGAGGGTCAGTGTTTTTTAACCCAGTGAAAAATAGAGGCATTGTAGTTATAATCTTATTTTGTGGTTTGTCTTGATACTTTGATATAACATTATCGTAACATACATCATAAATAGCGGTTTTTTCATCTACGCCTTCCATCAAAGCTACACCTGTTCCTAATTTGGCATAATATTGTATGTTTTTGAAGGGAAATTGGTAGTGTTTAAAATGGTCGCTAGATTTGAAATCCGGATCAAATACAACCCCGGGGTCTAAATTAATTGCTCCGTGTGCGATTAAGGTGATTCTATAGGAACCAGTTGGCATTAACTCATATTCGATTCCATCATTTGACTCAACTTTGAATGCTTCTCTATTGTAACACATATAGATATTTTTATCAGATTCGCGATAAACACTTGTTGGACGTGTTACATCTTTGCCGGCGAATACATCTACTATTGCCTGAAAATTATTCTTACTGTAACAAGTCATCGCGGCCTTATTATTTTCATCTACAAACAATACTAATGGTTTAACTGCGTATTTGCTACTCGTAAACACACTCATCATGTGCGAACAAATGCCTTTTTTGTTGATTTTATGGCTTTTACATACATTATAAATCATATAGAAATCTGTTGGCTCCCACTCTGAAGTAAGTGGGTCTCTTTTTATTTTGATACTATTATTAACTGTTTCTTTCTTGATATGTGTGATACTCATAAATGAATATGGGAATAATATATCTTCATTTGTTCTGGAGGTATAACTACCTATAAGTAAATATCGCATATAATTCATAAAATTATTAAATGAAAACAACCCGTAATGAGTAAATAGTCCATTATCAATAGTTGCCTCTGCTGCTTCTTCATTGATAGTGTCTGGAAAACATTTCATTAGTTGTGTTGTTACCAAACTACGAAAATTCACCTTGTTTACCTGAACCATAAATTGTTCTAATAGTTTGTCTATATTGTCTATTTCTGGTATATTCAACTTATCAATTGCTAAACCAGTTATTTCTGGGTGTATTTTCATCCTCCTTTCTAACTCATCCAGTAGTTTTATAGCATCTTCATTTGAATCATCTATTACAAGTTCGTTCATATCGTTTACAGTTAATGGTAATAATAAATATGTATCGCTATCTGTCTCCTTCAACATGATTGGTTCCTCAATAAATTCTGACATTCTTATGTATTTTGGTACGATTATACACTAAACATATATTATTTTCTTGCCCGGCCAACCATTTACACATGCAACAAATACTGTTTTAATAAAATTTATAAAGATGTTACGAGTTATCGTATAGAGAGAACAAAACAGCGACGAAAGTAGTAATTATAGAGAAACTGAAGTTTTTTGAAAAAAAAAGTCGATGAAAATTTTGAAAAAGGACATTTTTAAAAATGTCCAAAATGAAAATATTAGAAAAGTTTTTTTTCCGGAAAACCCGAAAATTAGTTTTTGCTAGTAAATGCTTTAAAAATGAAAAAAAGTTAAACTATTTTGTTACCATAATTTTTTTCTCCAAAATTATGAGTTCATATTTAGGCGACTTTTTTGTCATCATATTTTAACGAAAATGATGACAGAAAAGTCGTCAAAAAATCGCCAGAATTTTTCATGTGGAAATTGTAATTATATATGCTATAAACAATCCGATTATAATAAACATTTATCCACACGAAAACATAAAAAGATGACAAATGATGACATAAAAATCGCCAACCCATATATGTGTGATTGTGGTAAACAATTAAGTTCTCGACAAAGCTTATCAAGGCATAAAAAAAGTTGCAGTCATACAAGTATAAATACGAATATAATATGTAATGACAATGTTGATAATGCGAATAACGCACCAGACCATAACATGGTAATAGAATTATTGAAACAAAATCAAGAACTAATGCTTTCGAATAAAGAGTTCAAGGAATTAATCGTAGAACAACAGGAGGAGAACCTGAAACTACAGACAAAATTATTAGAAGCAGTAAAAGACGGAAAAACAATTAATAATAACACAAATTGTAACAATAATAACAAATTTAATCTGAACTTTTTCTTGAACGAACAATGTAAAAATGCGATGAATATATCAGATTTCGTAAATAATATGATGTTAGATATCCAAGATCTTCAAAATACGGGTAAGTTGGGGTATGTAGATGGGATAACAAAAATATTTACTGAAAAATTAAAAGCATTAGACAAGTATAATCGACCAATGCATTGTACTGATCTAAAGCGAGAGACATTGTATATAAAACAAAATGATGAATGGTCAAAAGAAACAGAAGATAAACGGAAAATAAAAACAGCGATTGAATGTGTGGCGAACAAAAATTTAAATAATCTAGATGCGTGGAAGGAGGAAAACCCAAATCATGTAGTGATGGATTCCAAAGAAGACAAAGAATTTGTGGAAATAATGACAAATTCATTAGGAGGGATGGGTTCAGACCGTGAAAAGAACAAACAGAAGATAATAAAGAATGTATTAAAAGAAGTAATCATTGAAAAATAGAAGGAATATAAAATTGATAAGAATATGCGGCGTGTCTATATATAATAAGGAAGATGAGTGACAATTTTGATAAGAGAAAAACAAAAAAGGACAAAGCAAAACGTAATAAGGATTATTACGGTAAATACAGCCCAAAACATGTAAGAATGCAGGAGACCTTAATTGAAAAAAGACAACACACAGTAGCAGTAGAAAACCCAAAAGATACAGGAAATAAAGAAAAAAAGCGAGGGAACTGATTATTTGAAAATTTACAAATATAGTATATATGTATTCAAAATCGTTATTTTTTTTTACGTTAATTCATGTATTTAGAACCTTTTGTGATAAAAACACAAATTGCGTATGTACGACAGTGCCTTGTCCTGAAGTGGGAGAGAATGACATTATAATGGGAAATGGTAATGCAAAGATGACATATTCTTATGAAAATCATAATAACCTACCTGTTGTAATCTCAGCAAAAGGAGAACTTACACCAGGTTCTCTCGACCAAGGAAGTGGAACAACAGATTGTACCCGAAAATACTCGCGATTATTAGATGATGACGGTTCAAACGATTGTGATGCAGGACATATATTAGCGAACCGTTTAGGTGGGTATGGCAATCAGCCATTGAATATTTTTCCACAGAATTCAACTATTAATGAAGGAGTGTTTGCGCAATTTGAAGGAGACATATATGATTGTATGAAAAAAGCAAATAATGGTGTATTAGAATGGGAATTTATCTATGAGAACACTGATAGAACAATGCCCGACAAAGTGAAATATTCGGCGTCTTTTGATTCAGGTTGTGAAAAAATTAGTAAAGTATTTGACAACAAATAATCTGTTTATAATTTATAAGAAATGGAACAAAGTATAAACGAATCGCCTGTGAAAAATAAAGAATTAAAAAAGAAAGAGAACGAATTTGATATAGCACCACAATTGATCGCCATTTTCACATTAATATTAATCGTGTCCTGTAACTACCTAGGTACATTATTTCCGTGTAAAGTTCAACAAATAATAACAGATAGTGTATTAGTGAAACACGCGTTAGGGTATTTAGCGTTAGTATTTTTTGTAGTGATAACTGCGCCGGAAATGCAGGAAAGTAATATATTATTATTAACAATGGGACTATATAGCTGGTTTATTTTAACATCCAAGACGTACTACAAAATATGGTTTATTGTATTTGCGTTGACCGGCATTATTTACATTTTACATATATATCAAAAGAATCGAGAAAAGTCAGAAGAGGCAAAAGAAGAGGATGAAATACAAGACGACGAAAAACAATCAGCGCAGAAAATCAGGGATGAAATAATAGATGGTTCTAAAAAATCATTATCGGTGTCAGTAATATTGTTTACTATATTTGGTGTATTGGTGTATATGGGCGGAAAAAAACGCGAATATGGCAAAGACTTTGAATATATTAAATTTTTCTTTGGGAAATCAAATTGTAGAATAAATAGCCCACCCTTTACTGGATATACAGAATCAGTAAAAGACGCATTTCGTTTGTAAATAAATAATAAACAGATAGTATTTATTTACGTTTTTTCATAGTCATTCTACGTTCTCGAACTTGCTTAGCAAACTTCCTATTATTCTCAATGCCTCTGAGTAAGCGTACTTGTCCTTCGGCACGCTCACGAGTAGTACATTTGGCATAAATTTTCTTGGTAGTTTTGTTATACACTTTATAACAAGGTTGATTTCGAACTTTGCGAATGGCGTAAGGCATAGTCTTAAAATACTATGAGAAAAAATTATACTAATTGTGAAATATAAATAGGTCCGCCATACGTTACAGCGGTTTGATATTGTGCGTTGGCTGATACAGAATTGCCTTGCCATAGTCTGGTGCCAAAAATAGTTTCTACAGAAAGACTCCAACTGTCTCCGTGGTCTATTGTAACAAATACACCACCATTTTTAGCCAAAGCTGTTTGGAAACGTCCGTTAGCTGACATCCCAACACTTCTCCATTGTTTATCTCTTATTAGTTGATTATTTTTCTTAGTCCAAGTAACACCAAAATCATGTGATACATATATTTCACCAACGTCTTCTAATGCTGTTTGATATTTGCCGTCTGAAGACATAGTAACAGAAATCCAATTGCGGTCGTCCCAATCAGAATCTACACCAGGATTAAGATCCACTGTATTCCATGTAACCCCATAATCATCAGAAGTATAAATATTCTCTGATACAATAGTTTGATAATTGCCATTATATGACATTGCGACATCACATGTTGGGAACATTTGAATAGAATTATACAATTCACTATATTCATCATCGTGCCGGACCCAAGTTAATCCGTAATCTCTGGATTGATATAACCCATCACCACTAGAAATAACATTTTGATATTGACCGTTAAGGGATACGCTAACAAATACTTGTGTATCGCCGAAATTATAGACACTGTCCCAAGAGTCTCCATGGTCGCTAGAAACATAAATATTTCTACCATTAGACGCCGTTTGATATTGTCCTGTTGTTGACATAGATATACTGTTGCTAGCAGAATTGCCAATATTTTCTTTGACTATCCAATCAGTTCCGAAATTCCTAGATACGTATATATCACCGAATTCTTCAATGGCAACTTGATATCGTCCTGTAGTAGAGATTGACACAGCTAGCCATTTTTGATCGGGTAGTTTACCGGTAGTAACATCAATCCACCTGCTACCATAGTCTTGAAACAGAAAATTATCTTCATTTGTCAAAACAAATAGTAAAGGAACGCTGTAATATTGAGTGATATTATTAACGGTATACGTGGTTGTTTTTCGCACATTGCTGAATGGTTCAACATAATTAATTGAAGCATCAATTTTTGCCAAGTTTTCTGGACCAATATTAGTAATAGGTGAATATGGTTCTGATTCGATATCTATAGTCAATCCAATAGTAATTCCATCGGGAACATAAATCAAATCACCACCAATAAATCCATTACCTAGACCAATATTATCAGAGGGGTCTCTGTTATTATAAATGTCATTATCAATAACAAATCTAAGAACATTATTCAAGTCACTTACCGTAGCTGAACCTGAAATATCTGAAATAAAAGAGCCAGAGACATCGAATGAATTACCATTTAATACATGAATAAGGCTACTTGCGTCGAATGTCCCCCCATTAATATTAGTGGCCTGATAATGAGAAAAAATATTACCAAAACCGTAAGGTAAACCAAAGTATTTATAAACTGTATCGCTGAAATCACTGTACAAAGAAGACATTCTACCCATTGAAATGATATTATCTATACCTACACATTCAGTTAAATTAGTAGTACTGATAGTTAAACTATCTGTAGCAAGATGGACACCACTCGCGTCGAATTCAGCATCGAGAACCTCATTATTGCTTTCATCTTTTGTGATGCCAATTTTGTCATTTAATATACGTACACCCAATGATATTTGAAGTGCGTTTGATAAATCATACGCTGGTACTAGTTTATTGGATGGCATCATTCGCACTTCTTGAAAATTCTGTTTCAATGAGAACCCGCCATCAGAATCAATAACATAACAATTACCTAGAACAGTAGATTCCGGAAGACTCATTAGTTAAAATATATTAAGAAAAATTATTCAATTCTAATAATATTGGAGCTCTATATTGCTTTTGAAGCATATTTCTAGAATATTCGGTCCCGTGGTAAGAACCAGGTGATAACGAAGACAAATTTTGAATATCTAGAGAATGTGGATTGCCAACTGTTACACCCATGTCAAAAGTAATGCCAGGAAGTATTAATATTTTATCACCGGCAATGAAACCATCTTTATGAGTGTAATTATTAGAAGCACGATTAAAGAAAGTATCATTCTTTACTAATTTTGCCAATACTTGGTTGATACCATAGATAATGAAAAACCCAGAAAATGCGTTAACCACATTTCCGGAAGTATCAGTAATTTTGTCGTTCATGCTTCGCATAAATTCAGATGGTCCGAATTTATTTTGATTCAATTCATTCGTAGATTTGTTATTAAATAACTTGAAATTTGGCGGAAAATGAAAATATTTTTGAACTTGAAATGTAAAATCATTGTAAATGTTTTTGAAAGAGCCCAATGATATTATTTGTTGGGAAGAAATACTGTTATTGAATTCATCAAATTCAAAACTAATAGACAATGAAGGAAACCATTCGGTTGATGAATTGAAAGAACTGTCTAGAATTACAGTATTTGTTGGGTCTTTGTATAGATTTATTTTTTCATTGAATAATCTAACATCAAAAGAAATACGTATTGTATTTGTAAGATCATAAGATGAAATAATGGCTAGGGTTTCATCTAAAAATTCTATTTCGGGTAAAGCAATATTAACACCAAAGCCGCCACTTGCCAAAATAATATTTTGAGATGTGTCGCGGACATCATCAAACCGGTCATTAAAATCTACTAACGGCAAAGTAATATCAACATTGAACCCACTATCATCCTCAGTATCAATAACATAACTATTGCCTATATGGGTATTCTCTTTAAGAGTCATTCGTTGAACTATAATAAGATATATTTTTCATTGACAAAATTATAAATCGTATAACATTTTCAAATCTAAGCAAAACGAAAAATTGGCACTATTCATGTCTAATATACGTCCCCGTTCATCATACAACCGGATACGCAATCGTTGTATATCAACTGGCCCGAAGTACCGTCTAGGTTCAGTAATGAGTGTAAAATCATTTTCCATCATAAGACTAAAAAATGAGGATTTCAGTGATATTCTAGCCAATATATTTGGACTCATTACAGAATTATTGAATACACTAACAAATTGATTATTCGAACTATTACAAAAATCGTCAACTGCTAGATAGACATATCGAATAGCAGCAGGTTCAATTACGGTGTCCGCTGTATAGATCGTATCTCCCAGGTACTTTTTCTTTATAAAACCCAAGTTCCAACCAAATTTAGATGATACTTCCAGTTTATCAACCTCTCGATTACTGTTTTTAGTAAAGTCTAATTGTATCTCTTTTATAGCATTCGAGTATTTGCCACTAGATTGTATTGTTACTTTTCCAGAACCAGAACCACTCTCGGTCACATCTAAAGATACATCGATATAAGAATATACATCGTCAATGTTTATTATTTCGTCAATGCCATTTTTTGGAGAAATCATAGAATTTAATGTATCAATAAGGTCAGATGAATTATAGTTTCCATCAGGAATAGTAAATACACGCTCTTTCATAAGAAGGGTAGCATTTAAATCAACACCAGAAACTTTATCTATAGGATAATGAATAACACGCATATATAAAAAGTTATTACCAAGGGATTTTGAAATTCCATAAAATGATACGGGAAATTCGAGTGATGATAGGCTCATAGAAACGACTTTATTAAACTTGGTTGGCATTTGAAGAGTAAAATCAGAACATGTAGTTTTATACAAGTTGTCACGGAATTTGCTGTCAATATTGAGTGATTTGGTGATTATTCGAGTATTCAATGGGTTCAACTTTCCAGGAAAAAACTCACTTGGATTAGAATACACAAATTGTGTAGTTGGCTTCTCTATCAACTCATCATTACGTGACGGCGGTTGTGCGGAACGAGGATATTCATCAGTATCTAGTTGATAGTTTTTGGGAATGGTAGTGGGTTTCCGTTTCAACTCATCCTTACATTTGTTTTGAATTACAAGCATCTTAGCACTTTCTAAAAATTCAATAAAATCACGTCTAAATTTACCATCTACATGACCGCTAGAAAGGAGCTGTTCACGTATATTATATTCAACTTGCTCGATCTCGCTCGAAGAATAGGTTTTGCTTTTATCTAATCTGAAGAAAGTTTCTAAGTCATGAAGGCTATAATTATTTATATCTAGATCAAAATTTTCCATTATTATATATTATAACACCTCTCTATTATATTATAATTATAAATAAACAAAGAATTACATGTCAACAATTTGAAAGGTTATAATTTTAGCAATTAACTATTATATTTATTAAGTGAAATCAAATATAATAGCATTTTATATACACCATGTCATCAGGCGATTATATAAAGTTAAAACAAAACAGGAATATTATTTGTGATGATGGCGAGGACGAGGACGGGGTACACAGACCAACCCGTTTCGGTGTAGAGTTAAATCCTACTCATGATTGCTATTTAAATGGATCAAGAGGACCAACCGGACCAGTAGGAAGCACTAATGGAGGCGTATTCACAATATACGGTGAAAGTCTCGGTTATGACTCGATAGATGCGAGTGGGTATTCTTTTTCATATGGCTCAGGAAAAAACAGAGTAAATACCGATCATTCTTATGATATATCAGGGTCAATAGTGACAACTACATCAGTTACAAGTGTAGAAAGTCAAGGTTCAAGTAGCTATGGGATTCAAATAGGCATGAGTAGTATTTTATACTATGTCGGCGTCCAAGCATCAGAAGTACCTCAAACACAAGGAAAAATTCAAGTATGGAAAAATGGTTATTATACAGGCATTGAACTAGCTAACTTAGAACAGAGTGGTTCTTTAAGTGATCTAAGTTATAATTTTGCTGCTGGTGACTACGTGAATTTGAAATGTGAGGAGGGACAAGGAGGCGGTTTAGTAAATGTATCATTGTGGTTTATTACACAAGGTGTGATCGGACCAACAGGGGAAAAAGGTGATACAGGAGACAAGGGAGATACTGGGGAAAGGGGAGATATTGGCATCCAAGGACCGACTGGTTATACTGGAGTCCAAGGAATTGAAGGTCCCATTGGACCAATTGGACCACAGGGAGTGATTGGACCACGCGGTCAACAAGGAAATAAAGGAGACCAAGGAGTACAAGGAGAAAAAGGAGACACAGGATTTCAGGGTCCAACTGGATATACTGGTTCGCAAGGTATAGAAGGTCCAATAGGTCCAATCGGACAGCAGGGTGATACAGGAGACAAGGGAGATACTGGTGATAAGGGTGATGTAGGCGATAAAGGTGATGTAGGTGAGAAAGGTGATACTGGTATTCAAGGACCAACTGGATACACTGGCGCCCAGGGCATAGATGGCCCTATAGGCCCTGTAGGACAACAGGGTGACGTTGGTATGAAAGGAGACAAGGGTGATACTGGTGAGAAAGGGTCTAAAGGAGTTCAAGGCATTCAAGGCATTCAAGGCATTCAAGGTGATGTCGGTAGCCAAGGTTCTACTGGTTATACTGGAGAACAAGGCATTGAAGGGCCCATTGGACCCATTGGACCAGAAGGCGACAAGGGCGATAAAGGCGACAAAGGAGATAAGGGAGATAAAGGAGATAATGGAGATAAAGGAGATAAGGGAGATAAAGGAGACCAGGGATTAATTGGACCAACAGGACAACAGGGCATTCGTGGTCCAAATGGTAATGATGGTGAAAAAGGAGATACGGGGGTTCAAGGTTCAACTGGGTATACAGGAACACAAGGACCGGTTGGTCCTATGGGTTCCCAGGGGTTACAAGGACCAAAAGGAGATATGGGCGAAAAAGGAGAACGAGGTTTTGTCGGGGAACAAGGTGATAAAGGTGATCCTGGAATACAAGGTGATACTGGAATGAAAGGTGATACTGGAATGAAAGGTGATACTGGAATGAAAGGTGATACTGGAATGAAAGGTGATACTGGAATGAAAGGTGCTACTGGAGAAATAGGTCCATTTGGTTATACTGGTTATACTGGTTTACAGGGCGAACGAGGCATAGCCGGTGCTACTGGACGAATGGGCGCAACCGGTCATACTGGCTATACTGGTGAACGTGGCGCTGAAGGTCCTCAAGGTCCTCAAGGTTTTCAAGGTATTATTGGGTTCACCGGACAAATGGGTGAAAGAGGTGTTAGAGGTATACAAGGAGAAAAAGGAGATACCGGATACCAAGGGTTAATTGGATACACAGGTCCTCAAGGAATTCAAGGGATTCGAGGAATGACTGGACCACGAGGAATGACTGGATATACCGGACAACAAGGTATTCAAGGCATTCAAGGTATTCAGGGAATTCAAGGTGTGACCGGATATACAGGAATTCAAGGCCCTACTGGTTTTACTGGACTACAAGGTCCTACTGGAACAATAGGGCCACAAGGGTTAACCGGATATACTGGAGAACAGGGAATTCAAGGAATTCAAGGAATTCAAGGTGTGACTGGATACACTGGAATTCAAGGACCTACTGGATTTACTGGAGTACAGGGTCCGACAGGAGGAATAGGCCCCCAAGGTGTAATAGGTGAAAGAGGAGTGGTCGGCTATACTGGTTATACTGGAGAACAGGGAATACAAGGAATGACTGGAGAACAAGGTGTTGTAGGCCCTAGAGGTTTTACAGGTGATACTGGTTCAAAGGGTGACCGTGGAATGACCGGACATACCGGAGAGCAAGGCATGGTGGGACCTAGAGGTTTTACAGGTGATACTGGTTCAAAGGGTGACCGAGGTGTTACCGGTCATACAGGAGAACAAGGTATAGTGGGTCCTAGAGGTTATACAGGTGACATTGGTTCAAAGGGTGACCGAGGTGTGACCGGTCATACAGGAGAACAAGGTATAGTGGGTCCTAGAGGGTTTACCGGTGATACTGGTTCAAAGGGTGACCGTGGAATGACCGGTCATACAGGAGAACAGGGTATAGTGGGTCCTAGAGGGTTTACCGGTGATACAGGTTCAAAGGGTGACCGTGGAATGACCGGTCATACAGGAGAACAAGGTATTATCGGTCCTAGAGGTTTTACAGGTGACACTGGTTCAAAAGGAGATCGTGGAATGACCGGACATACCGGTTATCAAGGGCCTACTGGTTATACAGGAATACAAGGTATAATAGGTCCGACCGGCGACAGAGGTGGGCCAACAGGACCACAAGGAATAACGGGGCCTACCGGTTACGAAGGTCCAACTGGTTATACAGGACTACAAGGTCTTCGTGGTCCAATTGGTTATGATGGTGAAAAAGGCGACACTGGGTATCAAGGTCCAACTGGTTATACCGGCGAGCAAGGCCCAATTGGATTAACAGGTCCTCAAGGAATAATCGGGATAAAGGGCGATACCGGAGAAGAAGGTCCAAGAGGTTACGTAGGAGAGCAGGGTGAAAAAGGCGATCCTGGCATTCGAGGTCCAACTGGTGTTACAGGCACATTCGGACCGACGGGTGAAACTGGACCAACTGGAAATACCGGAGAAAAAGGTGATACAGGAGGTATAGGCGTGACCGGTTACACTGGTCCACTCGGTTATACAGGTTTCACAGGAAAACAGGGCGAAAGAGGTGACCTAGGACATACCGGTCAAACCGGTCCAACCGGTTTTACTGGTCCAATGGGTTCAGTAGATATATTCCATAAACCTGCTGATTTTGAAGATGAGTTTTCAGTATTGAAGAGAGCGACCTTTTACGATAAAGCAATATTCCACAATAGCATGGATATTTCAGGTTCTATTGGGATTAATTTACCAATAACAAATCCCAATGCCCGAGAGGATTGTTGGGAAATACAAAAACCAAGAGTAACTATAGATATTTCAGCCACCGATGCAATAAGGTTACCAATGGGAAGTGTAGATGAAAGACCCGATACATCAGGGAATCCACAGGATTTCAAAGGTTATATTCGATATAATTCTGAGTGGGACCGTTTTGAAGGTTTTGGTGGTGATGCTAGCTGGGGTGATATAGGTGGAGTTGTAAACATAGACAGGGACAGTTTTATAAGGCCAAAAGCAGACATTTCAGGAGGATTTGTATTAAGAGGGCAACCTCAATACAGCAAAGATCTACAGTTTGTTACAAGCAACATACAGCGCATGGTAATAGATGCTTCCGGGGACATATCAATGAACAATATTATAGTAGTTGATGATGCTTCATTCCATTCAAATGTAATGATTGCTGGAGATGTATCAATAAACACAAAATTATTTGTTAACGATGATGTATCTTTTATCAGTCATTTGTCAGTGGGCGACGATGTGTCCTTTAACAGCAAGTTATATGTGAAAGACGATGTATCTTTCATCAGTCACTTATCGGTCGGTGACGATGTGTCCTTTAACAGCAAACTGTATGTGAAAGATGATGTTTCTTTCATCAGTCACTTATCAGTCGGTGACGATGTGTCCTTTAACAGCAAACTGTATGTGAAAGATGATGTATCTTTTATCAGTCATTTATCAGTG